>Ga0209284_10001253_pt1 | contig 39725 bp, 20 predicted proteins | sample FRY03_FD_187211 | JGI IMG/M metagenome (GOLD analysis project Ga0209284, IMG submission 187211) | Freshwater microbial communities from Lake Fryxell liftoff mats and glacier meltwater in Antarctica - FRY-03 (SPAdes) (version 2) | ecosystem: Environmental > Aquatic > Freshwater > Ice > Glacier... | reverse complement strand
CGGTTCCTTTACCATTGGAATTAACTCCGCAGATGAACTCAACACGGCGATGCAGGTTCATCGCGTTGTAGGTCGCGCAGATGTCATTCTGCCAACCGGCGTGCTCGGAATTCCTGCAGTTGGCATGCAGAATCTGTTCAACACGTCAAAGGACACCACCGACAAACTGACTCGAAGCGACCTGACTTTTATTCGTCGTGTTGGCTCAAACTACCAGATCACAATCATCGCCGGTGGAGTGGCTTTGCCACACGAAATCGACACCAACTGGCTCACGTCTTCGGGAAATGCACCGTTTATCAAAACGATTACGGTTCTCGGCTCCTTTGCAACGGATCTGTCCAGTCTGTCAGTCACTACGCTGGATTTTGACGGTGACCAGCGACAGGACATTCTGGTTTCCACGAGCAGTGCGGTTCGCGGCGGAAATGTATCGCTGATTTTTGCCGGGGCCACTTTGGTGGCGAAGAGCGCCCTCACACAAGGCGTGGATGAAATGTATGTACTGCAGAATGATGGAGGAGATCGCCAGATACGACTTGATGTGATCCAGCCAGGCCTAACTGCGGTAAATGAAACTCCTGGCAGTTTCAGCGTCACTGCTGTAGGTGATGTGAATGGCGACGGATTCGGTGATATTTTGCTGGGTGACTCGCGGTATATCGACATCGCGGGTGATGCGTCGCCGGATTATGGACGCGTGTCTCTTGTCCTGGGACGCAGTGGTACACCAAGCCGGTCTACTATCTCACTGGCCGCTGCAAACTATACCTGGTCCGATTACGCGCTTGGCGCAGGCGTGTATAAAGTAGGCGATGTCAATCTCGACGGTTACGATGACTTTGGATTCAGTCGCACAGTCGAAGGCGGCACATTACAGGGCAGCGCCTTTGTACTGGCCGGATCTAGAAACCTCGAGCGCACCGCTCAGGTGAGTTTGCACATCACGGACGTGTATACGGCGACGGCCTCGGCGACGAGCTTCCTGATCGCAGAAATCAGCCGCAGGCCTGCGGTGGGACAATTTGCACACGGCGTCATGCAAATTACAACGTCAGACCTTGATGGGGATGGCAAAGTTGATCTGATTGCCGGACTATCCGATGATACTCGATCTTCAAGTTCGGTAACTCCTGATATTACGCCGGCCGCAACTGCAAACAGAACCTATATCTTCTATTCCCGCGGCAACGTAGCTTTGAACACGACCTCGACGATTGCTTCGCGAAGATTCTCTGTTTCTCAGGCGTCCGCGGTTCTTCAGGACCGTCCCGTGGAACAGGGTGTCACACTGAATCATAAGTTCGGTGCGCTCTCACAGACCCCGTTCCTTGATCTCAATGGCGACGGGTTCGGGGACTTAATTGTTGGTGCCCCTGACGTATCCGTGAAGTCAGGAACCACGACCAGTTTTGTCTCGGCGGGTCGCATCTATGTCATCTACGGCAAAGGACGAAGTTCGGCACCGACACCGTCTGCGATTGAGATCCTGGAGAACAGGAATATTCCGGCCCTGGGCTCGTTTGTGATCGAACAAGCGAATGGGCAGATGTTCCGCCGAACAAGCAATCTTCCCGTGGGAACAACAGAGAAGTGGTTCCAGTTTTCAACACTTGGCGATGGCCAGATCTCAGATCAACTGCGTCTGTCAATGATTAACGGTTCCAACGAGGCGATCTCGCGTCCAGCGACCGCCCGGCTCTACTCGTCGAGTGTGATCGATACGGCGCGCGGCGGCAATTTGATGGAAATTCCTGTGGTCAGCAGTACACTGACTAAGACTTCCAGCGGATTCAGCACAACAGCCGACGCTCAACTAAAAGTCGATAGTTCGACCACGGGCCAATACCGTTCAATTATCGAAGTGGACCTGAGTCGATTTCTGAGTTACGTCGAGTCACCGAACGATCTGAATTTTTCCACGCTCGCTCTCCCTTATGAATATATGTCAGCGCTCACATTGACCGGCAAAGTGATCGCGACGGTTCTGGACGATGAAGGTAATGGAGTTGTGGAAGGGGCCGATGGTACCTGGAGCGATACTCGCTTTCGTCAAAGTGACGGCCAAAAGTCCACCGCAACTCCCATTGCCAACGCTGGGAATCCCCGAACAGGCGTACTTACATTCAATCTGCTGGCCCCGATCCGCAAAGCGATTGAAGCGGGAAAAACCCGCCTGATGATTGCTTTGGAGGGATCTGCAGATTTGTCTGAAACATTGTTGATCGCCAAGCCCGGTCCAGGGTCCGCATCAGTGTTTCAATTGGGGCATAAGCTTCGCTCAGGGGTTGTGGCGGATGTGTTTGATGCGAATGGCCGAAGACTTGCTTCCGGGGTATCGATTGTCGACATGAGAGATTTCGATGCAGGAAAATTCCTGGTGCGAGTCTACGATCCGTTTGCGTCGAACGGGCATCGTCTGTACAGCTCAGGTTATACACGGACTCAGCCTCTTGCGTTTGCCCTGGAGATAGAGGCACCGAAGCTGGGAGATGCTGATGCACCCAGTGATCGCGATGCAATTTACGCGGGAACTGGCGACGACACCGTTGTCGGGAATGGATACCTGGATCGACTCTTTGGCGAGCAGGGAAATGACACGTTCACCGGTGAATCGATTGAGGTACGTGACTTCCGTGGCTATGTCGCAGACGCAAGCAGTATGACCGAGTCACGACTCGATCCTGTTTCCGGTGAAGAATTCACCATCGTCGCATCGCCGCAGAACTTCGACGTTGTGTTTAATGATGCGTCGCTGGAAACACGTGTGGGTCTGGAACTTGGGTTAACGACTCTGAATGCTGACAACCAACTGCATCTGATTCGTTCGCTGCGAGCCACCGATTTGACTCGCCTTGTGGAGCTGGACGCAAGCAATCTGAACTTGACAGACGGGGCGACACTCGCGACGGAAGGGCTTCAGTATGCAACAAATCTGCAATTCCTGAATCTGTCTAACAATAAGATCAAGAACCTGAATCTGCTGGAGCGCGGCATTCATATTAATCGTGAACGTCAGGGAGAACTGGGACTTCGGAGCCTGCGATTCATTGATGTTGATATGAATCCGTTGACAACCAGTCTGAACCAGCAGTATCCACAGGTATTCCAAAGTCCATTGTGGGCGATGGCCTCTTTGGAGAACCTTGAGTTTGTAAGTGCGGACCGCCTGAGTGGAGCAAGTACGGCTTATGATTTGACGGCCATGAGTTCGCTGAATCATCTGAAATGGTTGAGCATAGTGGGCAACGACATCGTTGATCTTTTTCTTGCCACATCCCCGGACGCTGGCAGACTGGACGACGGGCTTGCACCACTCATGGGGCTGACGAGTCTGCAGTATTTGTCTCTAGCGGGAAATCGCTTCCGCGATATTCGACCACTTGCGACTCTGGATGATCTCAAATGGCTGGAGCTGCGAGGAAATCAGATTGCCAATATTGATGCACTGCTGGGCCAGACCATAATTGACAACCTCGACGCGGGTTACCGAGAAGTTGGCCAGAATTGGACTGGAAATTCGAACACGGAGGCCTTTGAGGACGATTATCGCCTCCTGTCAGGACTCAACCCGGCGTCTCGTGCGTATTACGAGTTCAAGAATCTGTCGCCCGGTGTCTATGACATCCTGACGACCTGGACGTCGGGCAACAGTCATTCCGCCAGTGCAACTTATGCTGTTGACCGGGGCGAGAGCGTCTCATTGGTTTCCGGACCTTTCATTGAGAGAACTGTGACGGGACCAACATTGCCGATATTGTCAGCGAAAACGGTCGTGATCAATACCAATGCGATGACCATCACGGGAGACGACGACAATCCGGCAACATTTTTTGGTGTGCCCATGATCTGGAAGTATACCGAGGGGCTTAGTGTCGTCACGGTACTGGGAGACGTTTACATCGGAGATAACACCTCGATTAGGATCACTGGCTCTAATCCTCTTTCTCTGGAGCTAACGGATGATCTGTACCTGGGAACTGGTGTAACTATCGACGCTTCGGCCGTAAATTCGACTTCGGGGCCATCAACACCTGGCCCAGGTGGCGCTTGGTACGGTTATGGCGGTTCGACTCGTTATGGAGGCTCCAGCGACACAAAGTTCAATGGAGGCGCAGCCGGAGCGCGAGGCTACCGTAGTTATGCGGGAATATCGTTGGGGCAGAATGAAGCCCCGCCGACAAGCGGCGGAGGGGGGCGTGGCGATTCCGGGACAGACGGATACTCTGGTCGCACCGGTCCAAACGGGGATGACGGGGATGACGGATACTCTGGCTACAACAACAGTTACAAGGCGCCAATCGCTGCGGGTGGAACTGGTGCTGGAGGTGGAGGCGGCGTTGGCTCCGGTGGAACTGGCGGTGATGGCGGGCCAGGACGGGCCGGGGAAACTCCCAGCCCCCTTAGCTTTAACCCAAAAGGATCCACTGGCCATGATGGAAGCAGTGGAAATGCTCCAACAGGCACTGGCGGTACGGGAAACAAAGGGGCAGATGGAAGTCCCGGGCGTCCAGGTTTAAATCTAGTCACGGGACAATCCATCTCTGCAGGATCAGGTGGCAGCGGTGGCGGCGGCGGGCAGGCTGGTGGTAGTGGCGGACAAGGTGGTGGCGGCGGCGGCGGCGGCGGTGGTGGCCAAGGTGCAGCCGTGAATCTGCTTGGCCCAGGGGGGTTTGCGTCTGGTTCAAGGGGAGGTGGATATCCAAGTGACGGATACAGTGTAGGTGGCGATGGCGGTCGCGGACGAGCTGGTGGCGAAGGAGGGTACGGCGGCAGCGGCGGCTATGGTGGGGCAGGTGGAGGGGCATTTCAGATCGTCGCTCAGGGCATGATTCATACTATACAGTCGACCTTTTTTGCTAAAGGTGGGCATGGGTCAAAGGGTGGTGCAGGAGACAGCGGAGATCCCGGCAGCAATGGCGATGACGGAACTGTGGACACTGGACGTTGGACCAATTCTGGCAATGGCGGTAATGGCGGGTTGGTAGGCACAGGGGGGAAAGGCGGCAAAGGAGGCACAGGCGGTGTCGGTGGCACGGGTAGTTTCGGTGGCGGCGGCGCTGGCGGGACCGTGAAACTCGTGGCATCCAATTTGTCTCTTGGGACATCAGCCATCGACACACGTGGTGGAAACGGAGCGACATCTACGTACAACGGTGGGAATGGGAGGTGGATTGTTGGTTCTAATGTGCCAACATCTACTGCAGTGTCTCTTACCGGAACACGGCAGGAAAGCTTTACGGGCACACGTTCGGCCAATGCATTTCTGGCAAATGTTCCGCTGACACCGAATATCATCGATCTTTATGGTGGAGCTGAGGCTTTTGGCTTGCTCGGAGAGTACGACGCCATCACGGGATTGCAAAAGCCTCTCGATGCGCGAAGCGTCTTCTCCGACGAAGTGCTCAAACCGTTGTCAGCGAGCAATGCCACTGCAGCCTTGTTGCGTGTTGGCGTAGGACCAGTGGGTTATTCCGACGACTACGTCGGCTACGACATGATTCTGATGGTCAATCTGACGAATCGCGATCTTGTCGCACCGCATCTGGGTGTGGGCAACGTCATGCAGCCATTGCTACAGGGTGGCTGGCAGAACGATGCGACCTATGGCGGCGCGGGAGATCAGTTGTTGACGAAACTGAGCGCCTACCAGATCTACGCGACCCTCGTTCCCTCTTCCGAAACTCGCTTTCAGTTCGGCGGAACCCCGAACGCCAGCGGTGCCAACATTCAGGTGGAACAGGGAACCCTGACAAACAATCAGGTCATGTATCTGACACCCGATGCCAGTCCAAATCTGGTGTACCAGAAACTGGCGCCCACAGGTCCAACGTTGGGAGCGACGACATGGCAGTCTGTTCAGCAAATCACTGTTGATGAATCGACGGGCAGTACTGTGCGAGTTGAGGTGATCAACAATGGGCAGGGGACGGTTGTCGCGGATGCCGTGAGGTTATCTCGGCCGGTCCTGGCAAAACTTTCTGTGGTGGATCTCAGAGATAATCCGCTCGACAGTCGCGCGTTTGACACGATCATCCCTGCGATGGAACGGCCGCGAAACTGGACGCAGCCAGTCAAAGTGACCTATGGTGCCGTGAAGGATTTCAGTGCAACCACTACGCTGATAGAAGGCATTTTGACGACCGCAAACGAAAGTCCTATCCTGGGAACCGATCCGGGACCACAAAGTCTCGCCGCAGGTCAGACGGTTTCAATTCCGCTAAGCCCGCTCGCAACGGACACTCAGACGCTCAGGTACACTGTAACCAGTGATACGCCCCAGATCACTGGATCCATTGTCGGAAGTGATTTGCGAATCAGTTCAGCCAATGGATTCACGGGTTTTGGCACGATCACCGTGACCGTCAGTGATGCGGTCACCACAACGTCTGCACTCGACGGGCGAACTCTTCAGATTCGCATCCCCGTGAGTGTGGGCCAGACAAATTACAGTGGCAAAGTCTTCATCGATACCACCCGCAACCTCCAGTTGGACGAAGGTGAACAGGGACTTGAGGGACGAGTTGTTTACATCGACGCCAATGCCGACGGCGTTCGGAATCCCGGTGAACGGTCAACAGTCACCGATGCAAATGGGCAGTACCTGTTTCAGGGTATGCCTTCTGGTGCCGATTCCATCATTGCTCTGCAACGCTCGTCAGACTTCCTCGTCCCATCAAGTCAGGGAAGAGCGGTTGTTGGCCTCAGGAAATCAGCACCATGGCAGTCGGCTCCGGACTGGGTTGTGAATTTCAATAACGCGGCCTACATGAGTGTGACCGGGGCTGATGGGACAGGACGCGAGCTTTGGAAATTCGACGGCAAAAAGTTCAGCCCGGTTGCCGACCTCAATCCAACTGGTGATGGACTTCCTTATTCGTGGCAGACTTCTAAAGGTGTCGTCTTTGACGGTAAACTTTACTTCGCAGGGACCGATGGATCATCGACGGGAATTGAATTGTACAGCTACGACGGGACAACGATGGCCCTGGTTGGCGATTTCAATTCCTCGGGAGATTTTCTGCCGGATCACCTGACCGCATTCCAGAACAAGCTCTACATGAGTGGCGATACGGGCGATGGCAATGGTCGCGAACTTTATCGACTGGATGGAACGAACGTTGTTCGTGTGACAGATATAGGTCCCGGTTCGTCAGACGCATTGTACAACTGGAATGAAGTTGTCGTGGCTGGAACAAATCTTTACTTCACCTCCTCGCAGAATACTTTGGTGAAGTTCGACGGGACGACCGCAACGACACTCCCAATCACAGACTACATTTACAATCTTACAAATTATGGCGGTGTCCTGCATTTTGTAATGTACTCTCCAGCAACGGGGTCTGAACTCTTCAGACTGTTCAATGACCAGCCTCAGCTTGCGTCTGATATCGATCCCGGAACAAACAGCTCAAATCCAGGCGACTTCGTGGAGTCCAATGGAAAGCTGGTCTTCACTGCACAAACGGCGGCTGATGGCCGGGAGTTGCGTGAATTTGATGGGACCACCACCCGACTTATCGATGAAGGGCTTGCTTCGGGCTCGGCTTCCGGGTCGCCTACGATCCTTGGTGATAGTCCGCAGGGAGTTTATTACTGGGCGCAGCCTGATGGATCACCGAAGCCAGGCCTCTACTTGTATGGGAATAAAGTAAGTGATTTCTTCTTCGGCACGGACTACAACCTCAGGCTGTTTATTCCTCAGGAGACCTTCAGCAACGAACCGAGCGGAATTGTTCTCGGAGACCGTTTTCATGTTATGACGGAGTATGGCTCAATCAAGATCGTTCCAGTTCCGCTCGGTGAACGACTGAGAACAAATGCGGCAGGGACGCAGGATCTGGGTATTAATTTTGATCAGATCCGCGTCGTCGACGCTGGTCCCGCAGTGTCTGTACTTGAAGGAAGAAGGGGCTCGTTCGTCGGCACTGTCATTTCGCCAGACGGAACAACAGCAGGATGGACATCGCAATGGTCTGCACTAAGTGGGACGACGGTCCTTGCATCCTCCACACGAACGGCATTTTCAGGAATTGCTTTCTCGACACGCTATAATTTCACACCCACGGATGATGGCTGGTACACGGTCAAGCTGGTCTTGCGAAAAGGCGCACTGACTTATTCAAGCTCAACGAGCCTGCAGGGAAAAGTCGTCGCTCCGGCATTTACGTTGCCTTCGACCATCGCCGCGAAAGAAGGGCAGTCTCTGACTCAGACAGTGGCATTCACGGATTCCGGCGCGGATGCATGGCGAGCGAACGTCAGCTACGGTGATGGGACTCCCGATCAAATCTTTAATATCACTGGCGCCAATCGAAGCTTTACGTTCACTCACACGTACAGAGATGACGGAAGCTATCCGCTCTCGATTGAGATCTCTGATCTGCACGACCGGGTCGCTGTCACACGGAAGTCAACCGTGCAGGTGGCGAAACAGACAAGGATGGAAGGGCCTTCGGCCCCCGTGACGATTGCAGAAGGAACACTGTTCACGCGCGTCCTGACATTCCTTGATGGGCTGGATGCCTGGAAGATCACGGTCAATTACGGTGATGGCTCTCCACCAATAGCCGTTCTGAGTACTCCGGACCCTGCGAATCCCAGTCGCAGAAGGATTTCCTTATCACACAGGTATGCTGATAACGGACGGTTTAATCTGGTTGTTTCTGTGCGCGACACAGAAGACGGGACACCGGCTTCCACTTTGACGATTCCCGTCACTGTGACGAATTCTCGGCCGACGATTTCGGGAGCGATCAAGTCTGTCGGAGTATTGAAAGAGGCAAACCCAATCTCATTCTCTTTTGTCGGCAGTGATGTCGAGGCAGACAAGGCTTCACTGATCTATCAATGGGACTACAGCTACAATGGTACAACGTTCGTTGTTGAAGGAACCGGAAGCACTGTCAGTCATTCGTATCCTGACAATGGAACGTTCATTATCGCCGCGCGGCTGAAGGACAAAGATGGTGCAGTCTCAGCACTTCTCAGGCGAACGCTGACAATCGCGAATGTGGCTCCACAAGTGAATCTGGGAAGTGACGAGAGCGTTATCGAAGGCAAGTCTTTAGCATTCAATGCAAATTCGTTTGCCACGGATGCTGCAGGCGCGATGGATCTGCTGACTTATCAGTGGGCATTAAAGAATTCTGCCGGTACCGTGATTCGCTCCGCAAATACTGCTGTATTTAATCCAGTCATTCCGAATAACGGCAGTTACACTCTTTCCCTGACAGCCCGAGATGGTGATGGCGGTGTAACCACTGACACCAGGGTAATTCGCGGTATCAATGCAGCTCCATTAGTAAAGATCACCGCACCGGCGCAGATCAACGAAGGCAGTACCGCAGCCATTGACGCGGTGTTCTCGGACCCTGGGACTGATGCTCCGTGGGAATATCGCTGGGAAGTTGTCTCGGACAATGGACAGGTTGTGAGCCCCGTGACAGGCAATCTCACAAAGACAGGCGCGGTGCCACGATTCAGTCTGACTGGGCTTGAAGAAGGCTCCTACTTTGTAAAGCTGTCAGTAAGTGATGGAGTCACCACGACGGTCACAAACAAGACGGTCCTCGTAAATAACGTTGCCCCACGGCAGATTGTGATCGATCCGATATCTGGTGTAAAAGCGGGAGCGCCATTTACCGCCGCAGGGACCTTTGTGGATCCAGGAGCAGACTCCTGGACGGGGGATATTTCATTTGGAAGTGGATTGAACTTCCCTCTGGAAATCTCGGCTCATCGATTCATCGTCCGCAATATTCTGTTGCCATGGCCGGGGACATATGTGGCGAAAGTAACGCTTCGTGATGCGGATGGAGGAGTGGCTGTGCGAGAGGTTCAGGTCGCGGTCTCTCACATCAACAGCAGGCCGGTTCTGAATATTGTTCCGGCCCCCGCGCTGACATCGGTTATCCGGAATAGCAACTCGCATGCCGGTGACTCGGTCGGCCAGCTGCTCGGCACGGCTTTCCGCGATACCGATGCCGGATCTCTGAAGGGCATCGCGGTTGTCTCGACAGACGCTCGAAATGGTGTTTGGCAGTTTTCACTGGACAACGGAGAGACCTGGACGGAGATACGCACCAGTTCTGCTGCTTCGTCTCGTTTACTTTCTGCCGAAAGCCGTTTGCGATTTCTTCCAAACTCTGGTTATTTTGGCAGTGCGTCGCTTCAGTATCGAGCGTGGGATCGTTCTGCCGGTACGATCGGCGGGGTTGTGGACCTGAGTCGCACTGGGGCGTTGGGAGCAAATTCTCCTGCAGGGGCCGAAGTTGAAACCGCTGTTGTAAAGGTGCTTGCTCCCCCGATGCTGTCTCTCGGCGGGACTGTAACGACCTCTCTGAACACAGCGTCTGTAAAACTTGCAGCATCAGGCGACGTCAGGGATGACGACAGTACTGAGTTCAGAATGGGACGGCTAACCGTTACGATTCGAAACAACGGAACTCTTTTCGATCGCCTGACAATCACCCACCAGGGCACCGCGACGGGACAGATTGGTCTCAACGGCAGCAGTGTGTTGTTCGGTGGATTAAAGATCGGCACGTTTTCTGGCGGGTCAGGACTAGCACCTCTTGTGATTCAGTTCAGCACGTCAGCTGCGGATAAGCCGGCGATAAGGGCATTGCTGCGTTCACTCACTTTTCAGTGTGTGAGCTCAACGGCATCCAAAGCACAACGTCAGATTGACTTTATGTTGGTGGATAACACAGGAGTAGCCAGTCAACTCACAACAAAGCTCTTGAACATTCTGTAAATGTTGCGTAGGCAAACAACACCAAGATTGATCGTCATCGTCCGTCGAGGTGGACGCCCTCGGCATTGCGGCCCAGTAGGCTCATTGTTTTTGCCAGGGTGTCGAATGTTAACACTTTCGATTGCATATCTCCTAACAAAATCAGAATCCGCCCCGCTTGACACCCACGAGATGCAGCATTACACGAGTCGCCGCAATCAGCAGATGACAACTCCGCGCCTCGTTTCTGAGGCGAATTTCGCAGTCGACCCCAACTGCAGTATTTAATCACCAGGTCGCGTCATCGGCAGCATGAACAATGTGGAGAAATTAGTATGCGTGAGTTCCTGACTCAACTTTGCCATTATGTCAACCCGTCCAGGTTCACGAATCGAAGCCTGCGGCGAAGGTCGTGGCGTCTTGAGTCGCTCGAGGCGCGGCAATTACTGGCCGCTGACTTTCAGCTGGTCAAGGATATTAATCCGCTAATCGATCCTCATAGTTCCGATCCCGACAATTTCGTTACCATTGGGTCCGTCTTGTGGTTCATCGCAACCGACGCGAATGGAGAAGAGCTGTGGAAATCCGATGGGACCGTCACCGGGACCGTACTGGTGAAGGATATTCAAATCGGACGCGAAGGCTCTTCTCCGTCGTCCCTGACGAATGTGAATGGCACGCTTTATTTCACTTCTGATGACGGAACGAACGGAAAAGAGCTGTGGAAATCCAACGGCACCGCCGCCGGGACGGTAATGGTGAAAAATATTCAAATCGGACGCGAAGGCTCTTATCCATCTTCCCTGACGAACATCAACGGCACGCTCTATTTCACCGCTGATGGTGGAACGAATGGCAAAGAGTTGTGGAAATCCAACGGCACCGCTGCCGGGACTGTAATGGTGAAGGATATTCGAAGCGGAAGTCTTAGGTCTAATCCATCTTCCCTGACGAACATCAACGGCACGCTCTATTTCACTGCTGATGATGGCACGAATGGAGAAGAGCTGTGGAAATCCAACGGCACCGCTGCCGGGACTGTGATGGTGAAAAGCATTCGTAGTGGAGGAGGAAGCTCTTCTCCATCGTTCCTGACAAACATCAACGGCACGCTCTATTTCACTGCGGACGACGGCACGAATGGGGTAGAGAATGGACAAGAGCTGTGGAAATCGGATGGCACCGTCGCAGGGACCGTGATGGTGAAGGAAATTCGCAGCGGGAGCAGAAGCTCTTATTCGAGGAACCTCGCGAATGTGAATGGCACGCTCTATTTCACTGCTGATGATGGCACGAATGGAGACGAACTGTGGAAGTCGGATGGCACCATCACAGGGACCGTAATGGTGAAGGATATTCGAAGTGAAAGTGCAGGCTCTTCTCCTTGGCGCCTGATGAATGTTAATGGCACGCTTTATTTCACTGCCGATGATGGCACAAATGGACAAGAACTGTGGAAATCGGATGGCACTGTCGCAGGGACCGTGATGGTGAAGGATATTCGAGGCGGAAGTGATAGCTCTTCTCCGTCGTCCCTGACGAATGTGAATGGCACGCTTTATTTCACTGCCGATGATGGCACGAATGGACAAGAACTGTGGAAATCCAATGGGACCGTCGCAGGGACCGTGATGGTGAAGGATATGCGAAGCGGAACGTACGAATACTATAATTATGGTTATCACGGTGGAGGCAGCTTCGAGACGCGACCAAACAGTTCGAGACCGACACAACTAACGAACTTCAATGGCACGCTCTATTTCGCTGCTGACAATGGAACGAATGGACAAGAGTTGTGGAAATCCAATGGCGCCGTCGCAGGGACGGTGATGGTGAAGGATATTCGAAGTGGAAGTAGAAAATCTTCTCCGTCGTCCCTGACGAATGTGAATGGCGCGGTTTATTTCACCGCTGATAATGGAGCGAATGGACAAGAGCTGTGGAAATCGGATGGCACCATCGCAGGGACGTTGCTGGTAAAGGATATTCGAAGCGGAAGGGGGAACTCTTATCCATCTTCCCTGACGAACATCAACGGCACGCTCTATTTCACCGCTGATGATGGCACGAATGGAGAAGAGCTGTGGAAATCCAACGGCACCGCCGCCGGGACCGTACTGGTGAAGGATATTCGAAGCGGAAGTAATAGTTCTTCTCTGGCATCCCTGACGAATGTGAATGGCACGCTCTATTTCAGTGCTGATGACGGAGCGAATGGGAAAGAGCTGTGGAAATCCAACGGGACCGTAGCCGGGACTGTGATGGTGAAGGATATTCGAAATGGAAGCTACGAGTACAATAACTACGCTTACGGTGGAGGCAGCTATGAAACGCGACCGAATAGTTCGAGGCCGACGGAACTGACGAACTTGAATGGCACGCTTTATTTCACTGCTGATGACGGAACGAATGGGGATGAACTGTGGAAATCGGATGGCACCCTCGCCGGGACCATGATGGTGAAGGATATTCGAAACGGAAGCGATGGCTCGTCTTCGAGGCAACTGACAATTGTGAATGGCACGCTCTATTTCACTGTAGGAGGCGCAAGTGGGTATGAGTTGTGGAAATCGGATGGCACCCTCGCCGGGACCGTGCTCGTGAAGGGTATCGGAAGCAGAACTAGTAGCGATTCTGGGTCGTCCCTGACGAATGTGAATGGCACGCTTTATTTCACTGCTGATGACGAAACGAATGGAGAGGAACTATGGAAATCCAACGGGACCGTCGCCGGGACTGTCATGGTGAAGGATATTCGACGTGGAGAGGGAAGCTCCTATTCGTCGGCCCTGAGGAATGTGAGTGGCACGCTTTATTTCACTGCTGATGACGGAACGAATGGGAAAGAGTTGTGGAAATCCAACGGGACGGCTGCCGGGACTGTGATGGTGAAAAACATTCAAAGCGGAAGGGGGAACTCTTATCCATCTTCCCTGACGAACGTGAATGGCACGCTCTATTTCACTGCTGATGACGGCACGAATGGAGAAGAGCTGTGGAAATCCAATGGCACAGCTGCCGGGACTGGCTTGGCTATGGATTTCTGGCCCGGTTCTGTTAGTGGAAATCCGTCTTTCATTACCGTGGCCAACAATCTCGTCTACGTCGTAGCAAGTTCTTCAACGACCGGCGAGGAGTTGTTTGTTCAGGATTTGACTCGTGGAACAGCCGGCAGTGATTCATTTGTCCTTAAATATTCCGGAGTCTCCGCTGATGCAAAAGTGGCAGTCACCGTGTCGACAGACGGTGGTCCGACACAGGCGATCGGAACATTCCCGGCAACTTTTCCCCTGCCGATCAAAGGTCTTGGGGGCACAGATTCTGTTCGCGTATTAGGAACTCCAGGAAATGACACTTTCAATGGAAAGGCAACCAGTATCGCGGTGAATGGTGCAAACATTTTGCTCAGCAGTGTTGAAAATCGTACAATTGCCGGAAGAGCAGGAAGTGACACCTACAAATTCGATGCAGACAGTCCTCTTGGAACGTTTATTCTCGATGAAACTGGTGGGGGTCTGGACACAATTGATCTGTCAGCCACCGCTGTGGCTGTCACATTGAATCTGGGAACGGCGACGGCACAGACAGTCAATGCGAATCTAAAGCTGAACCTTCAGTTTGTGAGCACATTTGAAAACGCAAAAGGCGGCGCTGGCAGCGACAAACTGACTGGCAACATATGGGCCAACACGCTGACCGGTAACGTCGGAAATGATACCCTCAACGGCGGAGATGGAAATGATACCCTCAACGGCGGAGATGGAAATGATACCCTCAACGGCGGAGATGGAAACGATACGCTTAACGGTGGTTCTGGAAATGATACGCTTAACGGTGGAACGAAAAACGACAACTACATCTTTGGCGCGGCTTCAGCGGCTGAAACCGATATCATCAATGAATACCTGAATTCTGGCACTGATACCCTGAACTTTTCTTCAATAACGAATGGCGTCACGCTTTTGTTGAATTCTACCCGTGTCCAGGCGATTCACACGAATCGCACTCTGAAGCTCAATGGCGCGGATCGAATTGAGAACATTACTGGCGGTTCCGGAAGTGACATTCTCATCGGCAACGAACGAAACAACACCCTGATTGGTAACGGCGGAAACGATGTGCTCGTCGGAAACGGTGGCCGCGACGTACTGAATGGCAATGCGGGGAAGGACATTCTGATCGGTGGCAACGGCCTCGATATCCTAAGCGGTGGCGACAGCGAAGATGTCCTGATCGCCGGCCGCACGACGAGTGACGCATCTGTTGCCAGACTGATCGATCTGCGAACAGAGTGGTTATCTATAAATACTTACGCGACCCGCATCAGCAGGCTGCGACTCGGTGTTGGCACAACGAAAGCCTCGTTCAAGGCGAAGGTCAACGTCCTTAACGACGCTGGCGAAGATGACTCCCTGCGAGGCGACGCCGGCACTGACTGGTTTTTGTATGCCGTGGACGATGTGATCGCTGATCTTGTGAGAGGCGAGGTTATGGATGTGCTCTGATGCCGTTTTGAACATCGCGAAAAGTCATGGGTATAATTAATACTTGATCACAGAGAGGCGTCTCAGGAGCGCTCGTATGCGAGCGGCGAATCTCTTCTGTCCGGGGCGGCGTAGCGTCGTGATTTTTAAGTAAGGCATGGGATGCCGCATCGTCATTCGGTGGATCAGTAAGTGGGCAGCGGGAATCCGTGCTGAACGTACAATTCATCAGTATTTTCAGGCGGCCTGCGTGACCTGGTCGGCGAAACGTTTCGTCCCTGGGACGGTTAACAAGTTGCTTCAGAGTCTTGCCTGGTTGATCGCAGACTTGAGCGACTGAGCGAAGTCGATCTTCCTCGGGGCATTCACGTGGAATCAGGACGGGGGGAATGGCACTACTTCACGGTCACGAAATACAGCGTCCTGCCGTCGGGGGACCAGTCGTTGCCGAGATTGTTGCGGTCGGTTGGCTGACCAATAAGAAGAGTTGGTTCCCCTTTGGCTTCAAAGTCGTAGACCCAAAGTTGGCCCGGCCCTTTTTCGGTTGGCACTCCGGGAAACGTCAGTCTCTGACCATCTTTCGACCAGCCGATGTCAGGATTGAAACCTTCCGCATCGCAGCACACTTGCAGATCCGCTCCATCGCCCTCCGCCGAAACCGTCGCGAATTCCGAGTTGCCGTTGGCGCGTCGCCCGATTATGCATATCCGGCGGCTGTCAGGTGACCATTCCGGATTGTGCATGATGCGCCGATACGGCGATTGCCCTTTGCCGAAGACTTCTTGCCGCGTCCCGGAGCGGACGTCGTATAAGATCAGGTCTCCGCCTTTGACATAAGCGAGCGTCTGACCGTCCGGGGACCATGTGATCCCCCATCCGTTTTCATCAATCAGCCGTTGCTGCTCCTGATTCACCCTGCCGATGAAGACACCTCGGGGACTTTCACCACCACCATATCTCGAGTACGCAATCCAGCGTCCATCGGCAGACCACGTCGGCATCGCGCCCAATCCCAAGTCTGACACGATGCCGGTCTTGAGATGCACGAGCAGCAAATGTGCGTCTGTCAACGCCTCGCCATGCTTCCAGCCATCGACACCAATCCATTCACCGTCCGGTGAAACTTCAGGCGAATTGATGATGGGGTAATTCGGAATGGAAGCCACGTTGCGAAGATTCATCCCATCCGCATCCAGGGCCATAATCTCAATGATTGGCCCAGTCGTCACAGAGGGCGACGTTTGTGCAAGATCATCCAACCCCGCAGTGACAACGGAGTTCGCTTTGGGCGATTCCTGAGCAGACAGCTCACGTAGCATCACAGAAAAGATTATCAGTCCGAGCGTAACAGCACATCGGTTCTGCATGGTTCAAACACTTTCGTTCGAGGTTTTGCCGACGCCCAGAGCAGGCCAATTTTTATGATATCGTCTCAAATTATTTTTAGAAGTGATTGCCGAAACGCCTGCCGCGTTCTGCTACGGTGGGAGGTCCTGTCTGTAGCCAGGGTCGCCGGGTATTGCGCCGGTTGAGATGTGGTGACGATGTGGTGACGATGTGGCGGCGATTCGTCTGAACTGTAGGCGGGGCTGTGAAAATGGTGGGCGGGTACGTGTGGAGCATTTCCAAGTTCGACGGAATTCCAATACGTTGCGGGGCCTCGCACGGTTGCTCATGCCGTCACACCTCCGCGCTTTCAGGAATACCTGCCGCATGCGAACGCAAATTCTGATTTTTCTGTGTGTCGTCGCCGGCATCGCATACGTCCAACGCGCAGCGATCAGCGTCCCAGCTCAGGAAATCGCAGCGAACCTGAACGTGGCCAAAACCGAATTCGCCAGCACCATGGGATTGGTTCAATCGGCCTGGTACCTGGGTTACGCACTGCTGCAGATCCCCAGTGGATGGCTGGCCGATCGCTTCGGAAGTCGCCGTACTCTGGCTGGGCTTTGTGTCCTCTGGTCGGGCTTCACCTTCCTGACAGGATTGAGCGTCGATGTGGCCTCCTTAACTGTGGTCTGGTTTCTGATGGGGGCAGCTCAGGCGGGAGTCTTTCCCTGCGCGGCAAAAGCGATCGGCCAGATTTTTCCGGAGAGCCAGCGCGCACGGGCGTCGGGAATTCTTGCGGCCGGGATGGCCATCGGCGGCGCCGTGGCCCCTTGGATCGCCGGCCAGACTCTGGCCTGGTTGGATCCTCTGGCTGGCTCCATGGACATTTATCGCTGGCGGCTGTTGCTGTTTCTGTTTGCGATCCCCGGCCTGCTGTGGTCAATTATTTTTCTGCTCACCGTCCGACCTCAAACATTGCCCTTTGTTCCTTTCGAGCCCACGTCGGCGTCTGGTTCAGACCGCGTGATGTGGTCAAAGATGTTCTCCAGCGGATCGTTGGCCCTGTTGTGTGCGCAACAATTTTTTCGAGCTGCGGCGATGGTTTTCTTTCTCACATGGTTCCCAACATTTCTGCAAAAGACGCGCGATGTTTCGCTGACAGATTCGGGAATCCTGACATCACTTGCTGGCATTGGCGGCGTCATTGGCAGTTTACTGGGCGGAGTAGTCTCGGACTGGTTATTAAGCAAAACAGGCAATCGACGTCTCAGCCGCCAGGGAATTGCCGTCGTCGGCATGGCCAGTTGTTCGGCTCTGATTACGGCCTCCGCATTTGTGGCCAACACGAACTGGAGCACGGCCATTATTTCGCTGGGGGTCTTCTGCGCCATGTTCGGCGGAGTTAGCGGTTACACGGTCGCGATAGAATTCGGCGGAAAGAAAGCGGGAACCGTTTTCAGCACGATGAATATGTGCGGCAACATCGGAGCCATGCTGTTTCCGGTCACGGCCGGCTGGATGGTCAATCAAACCGGCAACTGGAATCTGATCCTCTATTTCTTCGCAGTCATCATGGCTGTCGATGCCATCTGTTGGGCCATTCTGAACCCCAAAGAACCTCTGTTTTCCTGATTGTGCCTTCGTTAGGATCGCTCGATCAATAAGTGTCTGATCGTTGCCTTTCGCTCCGCGAAAGAACGCTACTTTCGCGGAGCGAAAGACGACAATGATTGGTCGCTCGTTAATTGTTCACTCGCCGGATTTGCGGAACTTACATACATGAACCAGGTCACAACCCCTCAATCACGCTGCCGCGCCGCGGTCGTCCGCTGCGACATTACTCCACCTGTTGGAATCTATCATCGCATGTGGGGCGCCGCTCTGCATGACAAAGCCACGGGAATCCATCGACCGCTGACCGCCACGCTGCTCTGGCTGGCCGCGTCAGAAGATCATCCCAAAACGGACGGCGAGACTTCGTCACAATCCGCCGATCAAATTATTGTCTCGATGGATCATTGCATTCTGGACACTCCGGAGCTGGACAGTATCCGTGCATCGATTGCCGCTGCAACAGGCGTGCCAGTTGACGGCATTCATGTGACCCTTACGCATACGCATGGATCGGGCTGGATGTCACGAAAACGCAGTGAGTTTCCCGGCGGGGACATGATTGGACCTTATCTGGATTCTCTTTTCCCACGCCTGGCAGAACTGGCAGTCATCGCGAAATCGATTCTGGAACCGGCTACGATTGTGTATGGTCAAGGGCGATGTTCGCTCGCCGCTCATCGCGATTTTTATGACGAAGCAAAAGGTCATGCGGTTTGCGGTTTTAATCCGGCCGGTGCGGCTGACGACACGGTTCTGATTGGACGTGTGTCCGCTTTATGTGGATCAACGCTGGCCACGATTGTGAACTATGCGTGTCATCCGACAACGCTGGCATGGGACAACACGCTGCTCAGCCCAGACTGGATTGGCGCGATGCGTGAAACCGTTGAACAGCATGCCGGCGGGCTTTGCATTTTTCTTCAGGGGGCATCCGGTGACCTGGGGCCTCGTGAAGGCTTCGTCGGCGACACGGCCGTTGCCGATCGAAACGGTCGACAGCTGGGATATGCGGTCCTGTCGGCTCTGGAAGAAATGCCTCAGGCCGGGACAGACTATGTGTATGCCGGGCCAACATTGTCGGGAACATGGATTGGCACGTGGCAGCATCGGCCGTGTTCAGAGTCAGCTACAGTGGCTCACACGACATGGTCGTGGCATACGATCATTGCGTCGCTGCCGTATCGTCACGATCTGCCTACGCTTGAAGAGACGACTCAAAATCGCGAACGCTGGCTGGGCGAAGAACAGAAAGCTCAGGCCACCGGCGACGTCGCACGCATTCGAGAATGCCGAGCCAACGGCGAACAGATGACTCGCCAGTTGACTCGACTGAATGCACTGGCCCCGGGCAAGCTCTGTCCCGTGCCCGTCACGATCGCGCAGGTCGGCGATGGGCTGTGGATCTTTGTCCCGGGCGAACTCTATCAGATCTTTCAGCAAACTCTGCGAGCCCGATTTGCGCCTCGCCCCGTCTTCGTGGTGACTCTCACTGGAGACTGGCAGCCCGGCTACATTCCGCCCGCGTCGACGTTCGGCTACGGCATCTATCAGGAAGTCATCGCCGCCACCTCGGCGGGAAGTCTGGAACTGCTGATGGAAGACATTAGCCGCAGTGTGCGTGAGAAAATAGCAGTGGTCAGATCTGAGCTTTGAAATCTCCAATCTTAAATCTCCAATTGGAAATCTCTCACTTTTCCGAGGCGCGATCTCTGGCGATGGGCAGCAGCATTTGGCACAGCAGGAAAATCACGAGCGGTGCGATCCATAGGATTCTACCCAGATGAAGAACCCAGTCGGGAAGATCGGTCAGTTGAGCCACCACGAGATACGCGACCATTCCAAACATCATGAAGGTCAGCACGCCGCAGCCGATCGCTGTCATCTGGCTTTTGAAAACGCCCCGTTCGCTGCCTGAATCAAAATGCACGTCGACAGTGCGACGACGTTTGAGCGAGCGAGTGACGCCTTCTGCAAGTTCCAGTGTGGTGGAAAAGGATTCCATCCCGCCCGAACACAGCTCACGATGATCGCACAGCCATTGAATCCTCGGAAGCACAGGAGCCGCATCGATCACTGGAAGTTCGCGCCTTCCTTCAGTGGCATGATGAATTTGCAAGCTTGAGTCTGTCGTGGTGAGCCGTGGTGTCGGCCTGAGCATCAAAGTTGCTGGCGGTTCAGCCTGCTCGGCGCTCGGCTGGGAATTTAAGGTAATGAGCAACGACAACAGACTGCCATCCGGAGCGAGCGATTCCAGAGCGGTCACCTGCGTGTACCGAAATCCGCTGGACGCCAGAACGTCGATTCCCTGGACGACGCGGTTTCTCAGCAAAGCCTGGTCTCGCCCGGCTGCTGCGGTGATTGGCAGTTCCAGAGAAATCTGCTGAATCTCTCTGCGGCTTAGATTCAGGCTCTGCTGCTGAGCCCCCAGTTCAGACAACGTGGTACGACCTGTGATCGGAATAATCGACTGCTGCGATTCATCAAGAATCAAATGCAGTTCAAATGAGAAAGCTGGGGAACACATCGCCGGTGGGAAGATCACGACATGCTTGCCACCCTGAGTCGCAGCTCGTGTCAGGCGCAGGATTTCTTCAAGGTCCTCGTCCGCCACAATCACGGCATCCACTGCCGGTTCAAGAATGGCATCTTCCGCACTGGACGCCAATCGCAGCGGCAGTTGAGCGGCTGTGACGGCTTCGGCCAGTGAACCTGCAATGGCTGAAGGAGCCAGTGAATGTTCTGACGAAGCTGCGATCTCCTGAAGCAGTCCAAAGGCCGATCCGCTGGTCCCGATCACGCTGAATTTCATGTCAGACTCTTAAAGCCGAATTTTCCGGACGTTAAACGAAACTTCGAAAGAGTTTAGAACGTCCGGCGATTCCGTCGAGTCATCAATGAGTCGATTATGCGACGAATGCACACGTTCCCATTGTCGGGCTGATTTCAGCAAAGAGAAACAAAGCCGGGATTTTGTCCGGCGACATCATCAACAGCCGTTCCGGACACTGCTAAGATCTGCGGCCACCTGTCCGTCGGTGACAGGAGTTATGGAATGTCTTCATCCGTGTCTGGCACTCTTTATGAATGATTCAGCGCCTGTTGTCGGTGTTGTGATGGGCAGTCGATCCGACTGGGAAACCATGTCCGCAGCGGCTCAGATTCTGCAGCAGTTCGGTGTTCCGTACGAATGCAAAGTCGTGTCGGCTCACAGAACGCCGGCCTGGATGTCGCAGTATGCCATCGAGTCCGAGTCACGAGGATTGAAGGTCATCATCGCCGGTGCTGGCGGAGCCGCTCATCTGCCGGGCATGATCGCTTCACAGACGGTCCTTCCGGTATTGGGAGTACCCGTTCAGAGCAAGGCGCTGAACGGGCTGGATTCACTGCTTTCCATTGTGCAGATGCCGGGCGGAATTCCCGTGGGAACGCTTGCGATCGGAGTCGCCGGGGCAAAGAATGCTGGCCTGCTGGCCGTTCGGATTCTGGCAACGAACAACGCAGATCTGAATCGAAAGCTTCACGAATTTCAGCAGCAGCAGACAGAGGCTGTGATGGCGGACTGCGATCTGTCACTGCCTTAGCGGCAGCGTGTCAGAAGAATTCGTCCGCCTGATTCTCCGGGCAGATGGCTTCGGATCGCAGGGTGTCTGAAAATATTTGCGTCAAGATGATCAGGCCGCAATCGCCAAAAGAAGTTCCCTGTCGAGAAATCTCCATGTCTGTGCGTGTTCTTGCTCCTGGTTCAACTCTTGGCATGCTTGGTGGTGGGCAACTGGGACGCATGTTTGCCCTGGCGGCTCGCCAGCGCGGCTATCATGTGATGGTGTTCGGCGATCCGGTGGATTCCCCGGCTGGCCAGGTGAGCGATCGCAGTCTTCCTGCAGCGTTTGATGATCAGGACGCATTGCTGTCATTCGCCAGACAGGTCGATGTGGTCAGCTACGAACAGGAGAATATTCCTGTGCCGACGGTTGAGTTTCTGACGCAGCACGTGCCTGTGTATCCCGGGGCCGAGCTTCTGCGTGCCTCTCAGCATCGACTGCTGGAAAAAAATTCGCTGCGAAACATCGGGATTCCGACCGCTGATTTTGCAAGTATCCAGTCGGCCGCTGAACTGCGTGAGGCCGTGGCGCTTTTCGGCGGCGATGCAATCCTGAAAACAGTGACGCTGGGCTATGACGGCAAAGGCCAGGCTCGCGTTCTAAGCACTGACGATCTTGAAGCCGTCTGGAAGAAGTTTGCGGTCACCGAAGCGATCCTGGAAAAGATTGTGGATTTCTCCTTTGAGCTGTCGATTGTAGCGTCGCGGTTTTCGGACGGCACCTGTGCGTTTTACGCGCCCGTTCGAAATAATCATGTGAATCATATTCTGGACTTGTCGGTCAGTCCGGCCCTCGAGATTCCTCAAAAATTTTGTCATGAAGCCATGGAGATTGCTCGCGCGATTCTGGAACATTTCCAGGTCATTGGTGTGCTGTGTGTGGAATTGTTTGCGACGAAAGATGGAAGCCTGCTCGTTAATGAAATCGCACCGCGGCCTCACAACAGCGGGCATCTGACGATTGATGCGTGCCGCAGCAGTCAGTTTGAGCAGCAGTTTCGAGCCGTCTGTGGACTTGCATCCGGCAACGTGGAAATGCAGGCACCGGCCGCGATGGCCAATCTGCTGGGCGATCATTTAATGAACGCAACGGCCGATCGGTGGAAAACCGTATTTCAGCTGCCGCAGGTCCATGTGCATATGTACGGCAAAGCAGAGGCGAGAATCGGTCGAAAAATGGGACATCTGACCGCACTGGGGTCAACTGTTCAGGAAGCCGAACGGCTGGTGAAGAACGCTCGCGACTTTTTGCAGGGCCTCTGATTATTATCTTTGTAAGCATTGTGAGGCGAAAATAATCAGATTACGGGCAGGCTGGTAATCCGGCCAGAGGTAAACAATCATACTGTCTTATCAGAAGAACCGGATTGTCTGAGCGAAACTGTTGATTTGTTGTGTTCTGAACGTTCTGATTCTGGACGTGAATGCTTGAACCTGTCATGTTTACCGGTTTTCTCTTATTCTGGATTCAGGAGTTCCGGCGTGTTTCTGACAAGTCCGGTGGGCCAGGATCGGCCCGTGGTGTTTCCAGTCCGCTGATCACACTGCTGTTGTTGTTTTGCGATGATGCGGTTCTGGATTCTTGAAAAACGAACGAGACATCGACGTCTCCCTGTCCTGGTGAGCCTATGCCTGTTGTTGCCCGCAGCATTCAGATACTAAGCGGCCTTGTTTATGCCAGCGTGGTTCCCACGTTGCTGGCGTTCGCAGTTCTGTGCATGATCGGCAGTTCCGGAACAGCTCAGGAGCCAACTCCTGCAGCGGTCCCGGCCACTGAAGCGACTCCTTCGGTTCCCGTAGCGGAACCCGCGGCCGCTCCTGCTCAGGTCCCAGGAGCAGCGGCGCCAACAGGGTGCATGGCGGAAATCATTGCTCAGCAAAAGCTGACACGCACCGTCAGAGAAATCCGCAACCCACTCGCTCGTCCTGAAAAAGTCGACAAGCGAGCCTACACAACTCTGCTGGCAGCTGGCTTCAGCACACCGGCCGAAACAAAAGTGATTCAGGACTATTTGGCCTCGGCAATTCTGCAGGCTTCAGATCCGATCTTCGCCGAAAATTCAAAGAACATGCAAAACCTTCTCGGCGACGTGAAGGACGACATTGCCAGAGCTGGCTCGGGAATCGGCAACGCTAACAATCAGGCGGCCGCTCGCAAAAAGTATTGTGCTGAAGTGCTGAAGGTGACCAAACAGCTGCTGGACAACAATCTGGATTCGCGATTTGCCGCTGTCAAAATCATGCAATCCCTGTATGACGTGATGGGCGTGCAGAACGGTCCAAAACCAAGAATGCATCCGGATGCACTTTCGGGCCTGCTGACAGTTCTCACTGATCCTCAGCAACCGGACTCGGTGAAAGTTATGACGGCCAGTTCTCTGCGAAACGTGCTGATGAACTGTGACGTTCCGGAACTTGAACAGTTTCGAATCTGCGACGCGCTGGGCAAAGAACTGGCTCGCCCGTGTTCAGAAGCCGCGTTCCAGATGGTGCTGATCGACGCAGTTTTTGAAATCAACAAGCCCAGAAAGACTGTGGGAACACCCGAGCCAACCGTCTTCAAGGTACTCGCCGCAGTGATTAACGATCGCAGCAAACCGGTCGAAGTTCGTTGTCATGCAGCTCGTGGCATTGGACGAGCGGCCTTCGATCTGCAAATGAAATTCGATCCGCTCGCATGGAAGATCACACAGCTTGCCGGTGATACTGTGCTGGAATTTATGCGACAGCCGAAGAATCCCAAGTGGGCCGAGTGCGGCGCTGACCTGCTGTTTGCCTTTCGTCATAACACTCAGGCCGAAGCCAAATCGCCAGTCCTGGACGCCAAGGGCATGATGAATCGGGATCCCAAGTCGACGTTGATCGCAGAGGCTTCCACCTTCATCACCAGCGTGGCGTTCAAGTTGCTGGATCCTAATTCGAAGTTCATCAAGGACGAACTTGTGACTCTGGCTCAGTGGATCCAGGCCAATCGACCTGCCAATCTGACCTGGGACACCAACGCTCCGCCATTGACCCCCTGATCGGATTTGAGTTCCTCAGGCTCAAGTCAAATGGGTTCGGTAAATTTGTTTCTGCCGCTCGCCTGATTGCGCATGACTTGCCAACGGGCGGGATTGATACAGTGCGACGTATGAAGACTACGGGTTCGTCAGTTGGATCGAAGCTGTTCGGTCCACGGTTCCTGATACAAACTGGCTGTTCCTTCGTGTTGCAGACCATGACGTGAACGCAACAGTCGCACCGAAAAAGTTCTCTGCTGTTTGGCTCGATGGACCGGCCGTTGAGAAGGGGCCGGATGAGCCGTCGCCTGAACATGCAGACGCAGGTCGGCAAAGGAGGCCTGCGACAACGCACTGCTCGATCGAATCAGCACGATCGTGACACCGCTGCGTTCAATCGCCAGCTGCAGCCGACGCATCACGGCCGAAGAGGCTCGGTCCAGCCAGCAAAGGATGGCTCGCACACCCGGACAGCGAGCTGATTGTTCCAGCGCCCACAGAGCTTCACTTTCGCTGGCCGACGTGCGACGGACAAAACGGGAACGGCCGGAGCTGACCGCTTCAGCTCGCTTTTCAGGACGGATCAGCAGCAGACGCGACAAGGGAATTCCTTGAGCCCGCGCGGCATCGGCGTGAAAATCATGACGCTCGTCAATCACTGCCAAACAGCCGGCGAGCGAAAGCATTGGGCTCAAAGAACGCAAAGCAATCGATGCCGCCGCCTGACCGGAATCTTCACTGATCCATTCAATCAGCGAAGACGTCGGCAGACCGCCGCCAGGCAGCAAATGATCCAGAGAACACAGGCCCGTCGGAATGCATTTCTGGACGGAGACGCTTTTCTGCGACGAAACAAGCTGTCGACGCAAAGCCTGAATGGTTTCGGCACGAACGGCTGAAGGAGACATGGAAACTCGCCGAATTTGCCATCGTCACCTCCGCGGAATGTATTCCAGATTGCTGCTGCACAGCGAAATCCGTCAGCCAATGACGCATTTACAGCAGGCAAAATTCATAATTCAGCGGAAACAACGCATTTACAAAAGACGGTTTCCCTACCCGTTGGCTTCGCAAACAATCGAAGACCGGAAATTCGTCTGTCATACCGATCATCGGCGATCAGACGGTCGGAGTTTTAATAGAGTTGATATTAACTGTCAACTCCTTTCGCAGGGAACTGGGCAATGCGGTTTTGAGTTCGCTGGTGTTTGACTACACTCTGGCGCTTTCCGATATCGTCGCAGAGGAATGGACCAATGCGAGACGTTCGGGCCGCGTTTTTACTGCAGTGCGTGATTCATGATTGTGAGCAGGAACTGGCTGGCGGAGTATGTTTCGCTGCCGACAAGTGTGGAAGAACTCACCAACCGTTTGACCATGTCTGGTTTGAACCTTGAGGAGTTTCACGATGTTCACGACGGGCTGACGAGGCCGGACGTGGCTGTTGATATCGAAGTCACCAGCAATCGACCGGACTGTCTGGGCCACATCGGAGTGGCTCGCGAAATCTCCGTGCTGTTTCAGACGCCGCTCACAATTCCCGCCGCGACGATTGTGGAAAGCAGCGCGAAGGCTTCAGAAGCTACGTCTGTCACTATCGAAGCCCCCGATCTTTGTCCCGAATATCATGCGCGCGTCATTCGTGGCGTAAAGATTGGTCCCAGCCCGGCATGGTTGAAAGACCGACTCGCGGCTGTCGGCATCAATTCCGTCAACAACGTGGTCGACGTGACAAACTTTGTGATGATGGAATGCGGACAGCCTCTGCACGCGTTTGATCTCGATCGCCTGGACGGCCGGCGCATTATTGTTCGCCGCGCGACAAAAGGCGAAACGATCACCGCCATCGATCAGCGTCAGTATGTGTTGGCCGAAGATGTGTGTGTGATTGCCGATGCGAAGCGACCCGTTGCCGTCGCGGGGGTCATGGGCGGCTTCGACACGGAGATTTCTGACAGCACCACCAATGTCCTGATCGAATCGGCAGCCTTCGCTTCATTATCAGTACGTTCCACGGCGCGTTCACTCAAGCTGCACAGTCCTTCTTCCTACCGCTTTGAACGCAAAGTCGACCGTAAGTCGCTGGACTGGGCTTCGCGCCGATGTTGCGAACTGATTCTCAACGTGGCGGGCGGCACACTGTTGAGCGGTTCTGTTGTGGCTGGCAGTTCGTTGCCCGAGCAGCGTGATGCCATCAGAGTTCGCTTCGCTCAGATTTCTCGTCTGCTGGGAATTGAAATTCCCGTCGCCACAAGCGGAAGAATTCTGGAAAACCTGGGTCTGAAATGTGTCAATCGCGATGAAGCCTCCGGAACGTTTGAACCACCGAGCTGGCGGCCAGATCTGCTGCGTGAAGTCGACTTGATTGAAGAAGTGGCTCGCATTCACGGCTACGAAAACATCCCGTCGGATGCGACGCTGCCGGTTGTTTCCACGGCCCGAACTCGTCGCGAACGAGTGCTCGATGCGGTCAGAAATCAGCTCGTCGCCAGCGGTTTTTCAGAAGCGCTGACATTGTCTTTCGTCAGTGAAGACCAGCGGCAGCTGTTTCGCCCGGAAGGCGATATCCCGCCGGTTGCGGTGAATCATTCCAGCCGCAGTCATGAAAACCAGTTGCGCCAGAGTCTGGTGCCCAGTCTGTTGCAGTGTCGCCGACAAAACGAGCGTCATGGCAGCGCGAATGCCGAGCTGTTTGAAGTTGCCCGAGTCTACTTGTCAGCCGGGCAGGGGAAGACCGAAAACGTGGCTGAGCCGTTGACGATCGGGATTGTGTCCGGACGTCCGTTTGCCGTTCTGCTGGGCGTTGTCGAATCGCTGGCACTCAGTCTGGCTCCGCATTCGGTGCTGACCACGGCTCCGGTTCACGGCACCGAATACACGCCCGGTCGCGGCGCCAGCGTCAGTCTGAATGGGACTCACTTGGGCTGGGTTGGTGAACTGCATCGCGATGTTCTGGACAAGTCAGATCTTCAGGACGCGGTCACGATTGCCGAATTGCGATTGCCGCTGATTGAAGAACTCTATGAGCCCTCTAGAACCTACACGCCACTGCCTCGGTTCCCGTCTGTTTCGCGGGACTTAAATTTTGTCCTGCCCGAATCCGTCACTTGGGCCGAGCTGTCTTCAGCAGTTTCTCAGGCAGCCGGCGATCTGCTGCAGGGCACTTCGTTTGGCGGACAGTATCGAGGCAAGCAGATTGCCGCCGATCGTAAATCGTATTTGATCACCTGTCGCTTCATGGCAGCCGATCGAACTCTTACGGCGGATGAAGTAGAAACCGTCATTCAACGAATTATTGGTGCTTGTGAATCAGGACTCGAGGCAACCCTGCGAGCCTGACTGGCTCAGTTCCTGAATGCACACCGCTGCGCCGGCTGACTTGAAGCGTTCGAAAGTGAAGACGACGGACAGGGCCGATCCGGTGATTGATGACTTCTCACACGGATGGCCGGACTGGTATTCGCTTTCGGGAGACAATCCGCATCATCGGGAATACTAGACGGGCAAGCTCAACGATCCCAGGTGGCAGGGATCTCCCGGCCAGAAGCTCACCGTCGAAGTGGAGTCGGAGCGTCCGAACGAATGGGTGATTGTCCTGACCGATTTCTATTCTGGCCGTCATTTGTCACAGCAGGTCTACTGATTCCCCTGAAACAGGTCGAGAATGACATCATCGACGGCCCGAAAGTACCAATCCTGTCCCGCGTCGCCAGCGATGGTTCTACTTTCAATGCCGTCGAGAATCAGAACAGCACCTCTGACCACCAGACCCGTTTCCGCAACCGAAAACGAGTCGTTCCCGCTTGTTCCCACGACTCGAACTGACTCTATACCGCCGCCGCCGAAAATGGTGAGTTGCGTCTCCATTGGGAAGCTGCCGAGTCTGGTCAACGGGCCACCATTCGATTTGATATTGCGAGATTCGAAGAACGCGGCTTTTGTATTGTGATAATTATGGCTCACCAGCTCCGTCTTGCCGGTGATCAAATTGCGGCGGAACACATCTTTATTATCAAGATTTAGCAAAGCGTCCGCGTTGCTGGCGTCTGGCCAGAAAAGCCAAAAGCTGATATGGGTGAATTATGAAAAGCTTAAAGCAGAAAATGTTTAGCGGAACGTTCTCGCCTTTCGTGACGGACAGCACCGGAAATTACTCCGGACGTCCCGCCACAACAGGTGCAGCAAGGTTCGTTGCGTGAAGGAGCATCAAGGGTCAGGCTCAATACTGTTCGGCACGGCGATCGCAGCGCGAAGCGTGTAGCGGATCGGAAAGTGTCGCGTGTGGCGGAGATTGCCGCGATGGAATGAAACGCGAAAATTCAGGGCGTGTCGAGGGAGCGTGAGTGGCGTGCGGCGAAATGTGCGTGCAGCGTAAACGGCGGCGGACGAGATGCGAAACGCACCCCGCGAATTATGACGTCTGTTTTCTCAGCTTGTCGATGTGAGCCATCAGTTCCTCTTCGCTGGCAAGGCCGCAGAAGTAGAAACAGATCATTTCAAACGTCCGCTTCGTCGGCTTGCAGCCGGTCCACAAAGCAATCAGCATGCAGGCAATGATCGCTGAGTACGTTTGAATCTCCATGCCATTCTGTTTGTGGCTCAGCAGGTGTTTGCATCCCAGCATATGCTTGAAAAATCTTAAAAAGATTTCAATCGCCCAACGATAAGAAAATATTTAAGCAATGACATCCGCTGGCACGTCCAGCAAGTTTGTGGCGATGCGAAGAATACCGTCGCTGTCCACTCCACTCGAACCGCCTGCATAAGCACCCGTGCGTAATTTTAATCGTTTAACGGCAAGCCGAAGGCGTCGGTTTTCTGTTAATTTGCCTACGCCTCCGGCTCGCCGTTAAACGAATTATGCCCAATATCTTGTGCGTGGGTGCTTACTTGCTGCGAGATGTGTGAGGATTGAGTCGCACACAAATTGGCTTGCAGCAATCCTCGCAGTGATGTGACAATCGGCTTGAAGAAATACAGCAGCAGCAACATGCAGTACTGGTCGTAGTGCAGCGTGCGATTGCCTGCCTTGTCGCGATCACACGCGTCATCGTGCAGCCGCTTTAGTAGCGGCGCAATCTGATCGAAGTACTTCAGACCGGTGATATCCCTTTTCGGTCAGCCTCGTCTTCTCGGTGGGCGTTGAGTGTGTATTGCCATCTTCTTCTATATGTGAAGCCTGGCAACTTCAGAACGCGCGCAAGAGCGCACACAAATGTTGCCCCGGATTTCGCCACGACCACATCAAACGCCGTGCCGAACAGTATTGATCCTGACCCCTTTTCTGAGCCCGGATACCGTCTAATTCGCGAAGAATACCCGCCTGCTGCAGTTCCAAACAGTCCGACGCAAAATGCGTCATTGAGGCGACCGTTAATCGACCACAGATCTTGTCAGCTAGAAGGTTGGACCAGTTGAATTCGATCACTGGAATTTTAAGAGACTGTGCTGGGTCGAAAAATCGTGTCAAAACACATGGTTCGGCGTTTTCTTCTAACACTGGCTGTTCTGTGGCACGCCGGTTGCAGGTGATTGAAGGAGTTGAAGACCCGAGTCATGGCCCGCCTCAAAATCTTCAGCGACAATGAGCGGCCAGGGAAACCTGGCCGCTCATTGCATTGGTTCTCGACGCTATCTATCAGGCATTGTGAACTGACCACGTTGCTCCCCCGCTGCAGGTGAGTTTCGAGGAAGCGTGCTTTCACGAAAACTTCGCCGCCAAAAGGATCCGCGCTGGATCTCTTTTCGTTTGGACGCGTCGATCGTACTCTACAAAGATGCAGATTCACCGACTGACCGTCTTTCAGGTCCCCATTGCTCTTAAGAACCCCGTGCGACACGCTTCGCATGAGCGGTTTTCCAACGATACATTGATCGTGCGATGTGTGATGAATGATGGCTGCGCTGGCTGGGGTGAAGGACTGCCTCGCACGTATGTCACGGGAGAAAGTATTGAGTCGGCATGGCGGCATCTGGAGGCCACTGACTTCAACGAACTCCGTGAACAGCGAATGAACGATGCTCTGGCTGCGGCCATGGCGGTCGACCGCTTTCCACTGGCCACTGTCGGCGCTGATCCGGGCCTGGTTGTTCGTGAATGCTTTGGAAACGCTGTTCGATGTGCGATTGAATTGGCGGTGCTTGATGCCGCGTGTCGTGAGGAAGGTTGTTCGCTGGGAGACTTGATGGCTCGCCTGCCTGACGCGTCTGATTTTATCAAGCCCTCTGACGAAGCGTTTTACAGTGGCGCTGTGACGTCGATGTCACCACGCAAGCAGTGGCTGTCGGCTCTGAAGATGCGCCTGTTTGCGTTTCGCACGGTCAAAGTGAAAGTCGGAGCTGACGGCATTGATGACGAGAATTGTGTCCGTCGAATTCGCACGATCGTCGGGAAAAATGTCGACCTGCGGCTGGATGCCAACGAAGCCTGGCGGTGTGAAGAAGTCCGTTCGCGGATGGAGCCGCTGCTGAAATATCAGCCGACCAGTCTGGAACAGCCGGTTCGACATGCGGACGTCGCGGGGCTCCGAGATGTGCGTGCCGAACTGACGACGCCGATCATGCTGGATGAGTCGCTGTGTTGTGTGGAGGACGCAGAACGAGCGATCGCGGGTGAATGGTGCGATCTGTTTAACATTCGTCTGTCCAAGTGCGGAGGTCTTGTTCGATCGGTGCGGCTCGCTGCCCTCGCACGGCGGCATGGTATTGGCTATCAGCTGGGCTGCCAGGTCGGTGAAACAGGAATCCTTTCCGCGGCCGGTCGCCACTTTGCCTGCAACGTTCCCGACATTCGGTATCTGGAAGGCAGCTTTGATCGATTTCTAGTGAAGGATTCGCTAACGGAACAGGATCTGACATTTCGTTACGGTGGCCGAGGTGTGCGATTAACGGGGCCTGGTCTTGGCGTGAATGTCAATGAATGCCGAATACGTCAGTTGGCGGTTCGCACCATGGAACTTATCACACCGTAGTCTTGGATCTCGCATTGAGAAGCCAGGCTCAGATCGCTCGCAAATCAGAAGCTGGCTGGCCATAATCTTCCACTTCAGGCTCAACCTTTTTGGCAGAAGAAACTCTGCGCGAAAAAACATAAAGATGGAAATTGACCGTCTGCGACGTGAAATCTGTTTCGAGGCAGCCCGGTTGCTCAGCACTCGGCGAGAATCCAACTACAGCCAGGCCAAATGGCGAGCCGCCCGTGCGATCACTCGCAGCTACATTCCACCCGAAGCTCTGCCGACGGATTTTGAAATTCGTCAGTCGCTTCAGCAGCTGATGGCGGCAGACGGAGAATCGAAGGCAGACAACGACCCGGACCAGGGAAATCGAAAGTATCATTTCTTTCTGTCTCTGCTTCTGCCCCTGGATCGCGTTCGCCAGGATCGAGATCTTCATCCGGAAGGCGACGTCCTTTACCACAGTCTGCAGGTTTTCGACCTGGCTCGGGAACTGCGGCCGTGGGACGAAGATTTCCTGCTGGCCGCGCTGTTGCATGATGTGGGAAAAGGCATCGATCCGATGGACCATGTGACTGCGGGACTGGCGGTGCTGGAAGGGCATATTTCCGACCGCACCAAATGGCTGATTGAAAATCACGGCTTGGCACAGCGAGTCCGTGACGGCGTCGCGGGGGCTCGGGCGCGCCGACGTTTAACCAATGCAGAAGACGGTGATGCGCTCGATCTGCTCACCAGCTGCGATCGCCAGGGGCGACTGCCCGGGCGGATCGTGTGTTCGGCCGAAGAAGCGCTGGAATACATTCGTCAGCTGGAGGAAGAGAATGAAGAGTACGGCGACGAAACGGAACTGCCAGGCACGGAATGACATGGCGCGGTTGAGTCGCTAATATTCCGAGCCTCGAACTTTGGACGGTTTTTTTTGACGACCTTTTGAAGTCGTGGCAGTCTGATTTTATTTCTTTGTCCAGGCAGTGATTCGTCATCATGGAAATTTCTGACGTCCGAAAAGTCGCCTCGTTGGCAAGATTGTCCCTGAGCGATGCTGAGCTGCAGGCGACGGGTCAGCAGTTGACGAAGATTCTGGAGTACGTGCAGTTGCTGGACGAAGTCGACATCGCCGACGTCACGCCGATGACGCATCCGGTGCCTGCGGAAAACGTGTTCCGTGCTGACGAGATCCGTCCGTCGTTGCCGAGGGAAGCGGCACTGTCGAATGCCCCGAAAACCGACGGACAGTTCTTTGTTGTGCCGAAGATTCTTGAGGAAAAGGGCGCGTAATTTGAGATTTCAAATTTGAGATTTTAGGCGGATGCGTTATAGCTGATCACGTTTTGTCACGATGCCGCTTTTCATTTTTCGACGGCGAAGAAGGACATTCAGTCATGACTCAGGCGATCGTGGATCCAAGTGAGCTTCGCCGATTTGCTCAGATGCTTCGGCGGTTTAACGAAGAGCTGAATGAGAAAACAGGGGCCGTCGCGGGGCAGTTGAATCTGTTGGGGCAGACCTGGCGAGACCAGGAGCAGCTGCGATTCTCTGAAGAATTCGTCGCCAACATGAAATCGCTGGGACGATTTGTGGAATCGAACGAGCAGTTTATTCCGTATCTGCTGCGAAAAGCGCAGCTGGTAGAAGAGTATCTGCAGCAACAATGACGCCGAATGTGTGAGCGAATGCCATGAGTGGTTCGGCCAATGTCTCGTCAATCGACGCCATCCGGCAGTTTGCCGCCGCCGTCATTACCTTCCAGGAAGAGGCTCGCCTGTGCCTGTCGGTGCTGGACGGTCAGCTGCGTCAGATCCTGTTCTGGCTGGAGCGAGATCGCCCGATGTTCTGGAAGCAGGAGATCGAGAACTGCGTGCGCGAGATCGCCGACGCACGCGTCCGACTGCATCAATGTCGCATGCGGAAACTGGGCGACTTTCGACCGTCGTGTATCGAAGAAGTGAAGGATCTTGAAAAAGCTCAGCACGGGATGGAGTTTGCTCAGAAGCAGATTCCTCACGTCAAACGCTGGAATGCCGAGGCCACTCATGAAGGCAACGAATACCACGGACGCGCGTCTCAGCTGGTTCAGACAGTCGAGCGAGACATTCCTCGATTGCTGGCCCTGCTGTCGTTCACGATTGATCGACTGGACGCCTACGCGTCGGTGAGTACGCCCCAACAGGCTCCTGACAGCTCCTTCTTTCAGTCGCTGTCGGAGGAAATTCAAACGCTGCTGAAGCAGGCAACTCCCGATGCACAGTCAGAAGATCGGGCCACTCAGGGAACGGACGAGTCAGCCGGCTCGAAGTCACCATGAACTGACTTCGGCTCGCTATTCCAGCTGAATGAGGACTTCGTGATGCGCGCCGTCGTTATGGAGCGGCACGTAAGGATTTGGCTGCTCGATGTTGTCAACGCGAAGTGAGCCGATGCTGGTGCCGGTTCCGCCGTTGTTGACGGAGATGTGATAGAAGGTCTCTTGAAAGCGATAGTGAATCCGGAACGAAGGCCAATGACGCGGAGGACGCGGATTGAGGATCAACTTGTCACCATCACGATACAGCCCCAGCAGGGATTCGGTAATCAGGCGATACATCCACCCTGAAGAACCCGTGTACCACGTCCATCCTCCGCGACCCACGTGAGGCGCGACTCCGTAAACATCGGCCGCCACGACATACGGTTCGACACGGTACACGGCGATCGATTCGGGCGTAGTTCCGTGATTCACCGGGTTGATCAGGCTGAATAATTCCCAGGCCTTTTCCGTTTCGCCCATTGCCGCATAGGCCATGATCGTCCAGATAGCGCTATGAGTGTACTGGCCGCCATTTTCACGAACTCCTGGAACGTAACCCTTGATGTAACCGGGATTCAGGTCCGACTTATCAAATGGTGGATCGAGCAGTTGAATCAGACGCGCATCCCGACGCACCAGTCGACGCTCAACGCTCTCCATTGCCATCAGCGTTCTTTCACGAGGCCCCGCGCCGGACAGGACGGACCAGCTTTGGGAGATCGAGTCGATCTGGCAGTCCTGATTTTCTGAGGAGCCGAGGGGCGTTCCGTCATCAAAATAGGCACGGCGGTACCAGGCTCCGTCCCACGCATTTTGCTCGATGTTGCCTCGCAGACGACCGGCTTCAATCACAAAGCGATCGGCTGTTCCGCTGTCGCCGCGACTGGCGGCCAGACCGCTGAACTGGGTCAGCACTTCGTACTGAAAAAATGCCAGCCAGACACTTTCGCCCTGACCATGCTGGCCGATACGATCCGGACGGCGCTGGCTTCGATTGCGTGAGGAAACACGGGCACCGAAGCGCGCGGGACTCTTTCGTGCAGCAACAGATCAACCGCGCGAAACGCCGGATCCGCGGCAAAGCGGCGCTGCATGGGTTTATTCAGCAGCGTGTAGGCCAATGCCAGCAAACTCATACCTGCGTGGTGAGCCATCACCTGGCGAACGGTGATCGAATTTGTTCCCGGCGGAAGACGGGACGGCGTGTAGTCGACCGCTTCAAAAAGGCCATAACCGCCGTCGCGTTCTTCGTCGACCAGTCGCTCCAGATTTCGGCAGGCCGCTTCAGGAGCCACCATCAACGCCAGCGCCGTTGCGTAAGGAGCGATGACCAGGTCTTCCGCGAGTCCTCGTTTGAGCCCCAGTCCGGGGACTCCGAAAGCGCGGTACTGGTAGTTCATATTTCGATCAACGGCATTGTACCCGGATTCCGAGATGCCCCATGGAACGCCGCGCTGACGACCGTACTCAATCTGACGATGCACAACGGCTCGGCTGGTCTGATCCAGCAGCGTGTTTTCATAGCTGGGCATTACCAGCTGGGGCATCAGATATTCGAACATCGAACCGCTCCAGCTCAACAGAGCTGCGGCCCCGCCGGTGTTTGTCAACAGTCGGCCGAGCGCGAACCAGTGCTCCTGTCCATAATGGCCCTGGGCAATCAGCACGAAACTGGCGAGCCGTGCCTCGGAGGCCAGAAGATCGTAGCAGCCGGTGTCGAGTCGGTTGTCGCTGACATTGAACCCGATGGCAAACAGATCTCGCGCGGTGTTGTGCAGGAAGTCGAAGTCCATTTCCGCGAACAAAGTCGATTCGTCCGCCAGATTTTCAAGCCGCTGAATCTGATTCGCGGCGAAGTCTGACGATTGCTCCACCGAATTTCGCAGATCAAGCAGCCAGTCGATCGCCGCAGAGGTCTCCAGGTCATCTTCCTGTTTTGTGGCGTGAAGCTCCGCGAGAATAGCGTCCAGCCGGGGATGAATGCGTTGGGACAGGGAAGCCACTTCAGACAAAGTCGGGTTCGAATTTTTATCGCCCAGTTGCCGCAGAACGTCCTTAATGGCTGCCATATTGTCCGGCGCCGCAAGCTGAAGAAGCTCGTCCGACATTTGCGGAGTCGCGGTCCAGGCGGCCAGATGTTTCAGGTCCTCCAGATGTTCGGAGCACGTCCGTTCGAGGGCATCGGCCCACCATAACATCTCTGAGTCGTCCGCAAAATGTTTCCGCAGTTCGCGGGCCGCCGATCGAACGCCGGGCAGGACAGACAAGACGGACAAAAGTGTCAGCGGGCAACGGCTCAGCTGATCCAGCTGGGATTCCAGAGAATGCCTGACTCCGGTATTCAGACGCGGAGGAATTCCGTCCGCCGATCGTCGAATGCTCTGAGCCTCCTCCAGAATAATGCCAAGCGTGTCCCGCAAACCCAGCAGGACCGAACGCGGCACGATGGGTGCATTAGTCAGTTCTCGAAAACCGCTCGCGAGGACTCGCAGCTGCCCGGCCAGATTGCCGCTGTCAACGGTCGAAACATACCGGGGCAGCAGCGGTTCCAGCGTCATTGTGCTGTACCAATTCAGCTAATGGCCACGGAAACGTTCCATCCCGGACATGGTTTCAAATGTATCGGCCGTCCGCTGCAGGAGACGCGTTAACGCGCAGTAACCAAAATCGTAGGCAGACAGATTGGCCAGGAGTGACATGCCGATATTGGTCGGGCTTGTGCGTGATGCTACAGTGGTCTGGTCGGAATTGAACTGCACATTGTCCGGAGGCAGCCAATTGTCTTCCTCCGTGACAAACGTTTCGAAGTATCTCCAAGTTCGGCGTGACAGACGCCGCAGAAAATCGAGCTGCACAGGAGTCAGCTTGACTCGCGCCGGAACGATCGGACGACTTAACCACCACGCGAAAGCGGGCGACACAAACCATGCGAGAAGAAACGGCAAAGCAAGCGACAGATTCTGCGGACGGATCAGCAGGATCGTCACGAGAGCGATGATCGCCGTCACCGGGCCACTTGCCATGTATCGACCGAAGCTGAACAGATTGGAGGCTATAGATCCGGATGCTTCGCCGGACGTTTTCCATTCCAGCAAACGGCGGTGAGTCCAGTGCATGCGGACGAGAGTTCGGACGCTCGCATCCAGACTCAGCCAGGCTTCAAACGGAATCACTATCATCGTCAGCAGCACTTGCGCTGCCGGCTTTCCCATCGCGACAAACGAAGCGGCCAGATGAGTCCTGACGGGCAGATCGATTGGCTTGCGAAGAACGTCAAGGACCGCCGTCAGCAGCGGAGTCAAACCCGCGATGCTGACCACGAGCAACGTGACCACTGCCGCAAACGGCGTCGGAGTCTGCAGCCAGACAAGCAGCAGCACGGCCAGCATCGCAGGAGGAACAAGGCTGCGACGCAGGTTGTCAAATATTTTCCAGCGTGAGAGCAGGGACGTCGGATTTCTGACGGTTCCCCCAGCGCGTCCTGGCACATTCGGCAGCAGCCAGCCGGCGATCTGCCAGTCCCCACGCATCCAGCGGTGACGACGATCGGCATCCGTCGCAAAACTGGACGGATAATCTTCGTACAGAACAACGTCACTCAACAGGCCCGAGCGACTGTAGCAGCTTTCAATCAGGTCATGGCTGAGAATCGTGTTGTCCGGAAAATCATTGCAGAGCTTTTCAAAGGCGTCGACATCATAAATTCCCTTGCCCACGAAGGAGCCTTCATGAAACAAATCCTGATACAGGTCGGAAACAACTCGCGTGTAAGGATCAACACCGGGATCGCCTCCATGCAGTCGCACATACCATGAGCGAAACGAACTGGGCAGGCTAATTCCAACACGCGGTTGCAGAATCGTGTAGCCGTCCACCATCCGTTTCTTCTCCGCGTCATACACCGGTCGATTCAGAGGATGAGCCATCGCGCCGGCCAGTTCGCGGGCCGCGTCCCGTGGCAGCTGAGTGTCTGTGTCGAGCGTAATCACGAACTGAATACGGGAGAGCACCGAACGTTCTCCGACGATGACGGAGAAGCGGTCCGAGGCATCACGCAGGGTTGCATTCAGGTCGGCCAGTTTTCCTCGCTTGCGCTCATAGCCCATCCAGATTTTTTCGTGAGCGTTCCACTGACGATTACGATGCATCAGGAAAACAATATCGTTTCGTCTGGCGGAATATTTTTCATTCAGACGCTGGATTCCGCCCGAGGCCAGCTGCACCAGTTCCTCATCGCCGGGCAATGATTCCGTGGCTGCATCCACCAGATCGGTCAGCAGTGCAAAGTGCAGACAGGCATCGCGATTGCCCAGATAACGGATCTCCAGACCTTCCAGCAGATGGTCGACCGCCGACGGGCTTGTCAGCATCGTTGGCACCACAACGAGAGTTCGAAACTCGGGCGGAATGCCGTGTTCGAAATCCAGTTTTGGAAGCGGCTGAGGACGCAGAACCACAGACGCCAGCCAGTTGGTTAACGCGACGCCCAGCTGACCGGCACACATCAGCAATGGCAACATCAACAGCCACACAACGTGTTTGGCAACGGTCTGCTCACGTGCGGATTCCAGCACAATCGCCGTTCCCCCGGCCGTCAGAATGGTGATGACGCCAAGATAAACAAACAATGGAAAACTGCGACGAAGTTTTTCCAGCGCCACGCTGGAAGTCAGGTACATATTGACCAGCTGCTCAAGCGCCGAGCGACCTCGATCAATCAGAAAATATCCGACGTGCGTCATTCGACGATCGTTGCCGCTGCCGGCTTCTGACTGAGCGAGCTGGACGGCTCGATAAGCCACATCATATTCGGAATGGCGCGATCGGCGGGCAATCGCTTCGACGCTGTGACGATAGCGGTCACGAGTGGCGAAATCCATCTTCGCGTAGACGCCGGCAGGGTCGGCGCACAGCGTCTGCTCCAAAACACTTTGCTCGGCAACGAAGGTCCGCCAGTCGTGAACGCTCAGAAACCGCAGGCTGGTGATACTGTTGGCAATGGACACATGATCGGCAGCCTGCTCCTGACCGTCCCGCTGAATGAGTTGTTCCGAGGTCCGGCCCTGGTCGCTCAGGCGATGTTCCAGCCAGCTGTGAGTGAATGCGAAGTTCGGATTCTGGCCCTGCAGGTGCCGAGTCAGTTCGGCCAGAAAGGCGTCGGAAAGGTGAGTCCCCGCGCGGGCCATATCGGCCAGCACGATCACGAGATCCGTCGGATCTTTTTCGACCGTCTGAATCATTCGCTCGGCCCATTTGACCGCCTGATCGCGGTCAAACCGGCCTCGCGCGATCCGAACGGCCACGCGGCGCAGATTTTCAATCAGCGCCAACCGCAGCATCAACGGCAATGCCCAGAGCTCCCCGATCTTCAGAGGACTTACGGTCTGATACGCCGCCATGAAGCTGGTCAGCGTCGTCGCATCGACGCGGCCGTCCGTGTGGGAAATCAGCTCCAGAGCCAGCCCATAGACTCGCGGCATTCCGCTATTCGCGCCGCTGCAGAGTCCCGGCAGGCTGATACTGTAGGATGCGGGCAGCAGGCGGCGAGTCGACCGGATCTGTTCTTCAATCAGATAGAAATTATCGAGCAGCCATTCAGCCGCATAGGGGTAGGGAAGTCCGGTTTGCCGGACTCCCCTCCCTCCAAACCGTACGGGCGGTTTTCCCGCATACGGCTTTCCAGTCAGTAGTTGCCTGCGACGGATTGATCG
>Ga0209284_10001251_pt1 | contig 39758 bp, 31 predicted proteins | sample FRY03_FD_187211 | JGI IMG/M metagenome (GOLD analysis project Ga0209284, IMG submission 187211) | Freshwater microbial communities from Lake Fryxell liftoff mats and glacier meltwater in Antarctica - FRY-03 (SPAdes) (version 2) | ecosystem: Environmental > Aquatic > Freshwater > Ice > Glacier... | reverse complement strand
GTATATTTTATTTCTTTTAGTTCCTTGTAAAATTTTAAAGCACTATCATAATCTTCTGCTTGAGAAGATGCAATTGCTGCATTAAATAAATAAGAGGTGTCTTGTGGCCTTAATAAATACGTTAAGTAAAAATCTGCCGCAGCATTTTCAAAATCCTGATCTTCATTATACAGTTTTGATCCTCTATTAGAAACTTCAGAAATCATATCATTAAGCATCGGCGCAGCTTTATCTGTATATTTATTTTTGCCTATTTCTTTTTCGAATTTCAATAGATAATTAAACGACTCTGCTGCCGCTTTATAATTTTTTTTCCCTTTGTAAGCTTGCCCTTTGATAAAATAGTACTCTGCTTTGTATTTAGAATCCATGGTAGACTCCATCGCTTCTAATGGAAGAATAGCCTCTTGAGCAGTTTTAAAGTCCTCTTTTTTAAGTGCTTTTTCTGCAGCCTTTAGTTCGTCTTTTTGCGCAAATGCACTAATGGCCATTAATCCAATAGAAAGCGCTAAAATTTGTTTTTTCATTATAATGAGTATTAAATTTAATTTATTGTTATTCTTGATTTTCATTTGTATCATTTTCAATTTCCGTACCATTTTCATTTTCATCCCTAGATTCTTCGTTTTGATCACTAGATTCCTCATTTTCAGCTTCTTCTTCGTGAACAACCTTTGCAACTGCTGCTATATTATCATCAGCTTTAATCTTAATTAAACGAACACCTTGAGTTGCACGACCCATAACACGTAGATCTTTTACAGCCATTCTAATAGTAAGCCCAGATTTGTTAATAATCATTAAATCGTTAGAATCATCTACATTTTTAATGGCTACTAAATTTCCTGTTTTTTCTGAAATATTTAAGGTTTTCACTCCTTTACCGCCTCTGTTCGTAATTCTATAATCATCAACACTAGAGCGCTTACCATACCCTTTTTCAGAAACTACAAGAATATCTGTTTCAGTATCGTTTACGGCAACCATACCAATCACTTCGTCATTATCATGCTGAAGTGTAATACCTCTTACACCAGATGCCGTTCTTCCCATTGGTCTTGTTTTTGCTTCTTCAAAACGAATCGATTTACCAGATTTTAATGCTAACATTACTTGGCTATTTCCATTTGTTAACTTCGCTTCTAATAACTCGTCACCCTCTTTAATAGTGATTGCGTTAATTCCGTTTAATCTTGGACGAGAATATTGCTCTAAAGAAGTCTTTTTAACCTGGCCTTTTTTAGTTGCCATGATTACATAATGACTATTTATATACTCTTCATCTTTTAAATCTTCTGTAACTAAAAAAGCTTTTACGCTGTCATCTTGTTCAATATTAATCAAATTCTGCATTGCTCTTCCTTTGGTATTTTTACCACCTTCTGGAATTTCATAAACTCGCATCCAGAATACTTTACCTTTTTGAGTAAAGAACATCATGTATTGGTGGTTTGTGCCAACAAATAAATGCTCTAAGAAATCTTCATTTCTCGTAGTTGCACCTTTTTGACCTCTTCCTCCTCTATTTTGTACTTTATATTCATCAAGATTTGTACGTTTTAAATAACCTGCATTAGAGATTGTTACCACAACTTTAGTGTCAGGAATCATATCTTCAATACGCATATCGCCACCTGCATATTCTATTACAGATCTACGATCATCACCATACTTGTCTTTAATATGTAATAATTCTTCTTTTATGATTTCATAACGTCTTGGTTCGTTAACCAAAATATCTTTTAAGTCAGTTATTGTTAACATAATTTCGTCAAATTCTGCTCTTAATTTATCTTGTTCTAAACCTGTTAACTGGCGCAAACGCATTTCTACAATTGCTTTCGCTTGAATATCTGTTAACTCAAAACGTGTAATTAAACTTTCTTTTGCTTCATCAGCATTAGAAGAAGCTCTAATAATTCTTATTACCTCATCTATATTATCAGAAGCAATAATTAACCCTTCTAAAATATGTGCTCTTGCTTCTGCTTTCTTTAATTCGAATTCTGTTCTACGAACAACAACTTCATGTCTATGTTCTACAAAATAATGAATCAACTCCTTTAAATTTAATTGTTCTGGTCTACCCTTTACCAAAGCAATATTATTTACACTAAAAGAAGTTTGTAGTTGTGTGTATTTATATAATTTATTTAAAATGATATTAGGTATTGCGTCACGTTTTAAAACATACACAATACGCATACCATTTCTGTCAGATTCATCTCTAATATTTGCAATACCCTCTAATTTCTTATCATTAACAAGTTCAGCAGTTTTTTTAATCATTTCTGCTTTGTTAACTTGATAAGGAATTTCTGTAACGATAATACACTCACGCCCTTTTACTTCTTCGATAATAGCTTTTGCGCGCATTACAATTCGTCCGCGACCTGTATGAAAAGCTTCTCTTACACCGTCATAACCATAAATAGTTCCTCCTGTTGGAAAATCTGGTGCAGTTATGTGTTGCATTAATTCATCAATCTCAATATCTCTATTATCGATATATGCTATGGTACCATTAATAACTTCTGTTAAATTATGAGGTGCCATATTTGTTGCCATACCTACAGCAATACCCGAAGCGCCATTTATTAATAAATTAGGAATACGAGTTGGTAAAACGGTTGGCTCTTGTAAAGTATCATCAAAATTTAAACGATGATCCACAGTATCTTTTTCAATATCAGCTAACATATCTTCTGATATCTTTTGCATTCTAACCTCTGTATAACGCATTGCTGCAGGAGAATCGCCATCTACAGAACCAAAGTTTCCTTGGCCATCAACCATCATATAACGTACACTCCAGGGTTGTGCCATTCTTACCATGGAATCATAGACAGAAGTATCTCCATGTGGATGAAACTTACCTAAAACTTCCCCAACAATTCTTGCTGATTTTTTATAAGATCCAGTTGCCTTAATCCCTAATTCATGCATACCAAATAGCACCCTTCTGTGAACAGGCTTTAAACCGTCCCTTACATCTGGTAATGCTCTAGAAACTATTACTGACATTGAGTAATCAATGTATGCAGCTTTCATCTGATCTTCAATGTTAATAGAAATTAACTTTTCTCCCTCTGCCATATATATTTTATTAATATTTATTCAAATTTTTAAAACAAGGCAAGATACTACTTCTTATAATATTTACAAAGGTTTTAAGCCCTGTAATTAGTGAGAGTTATCAACATTTTTTGATAATTTTTAACAACAATTTATTTGCTTGATTTGTAAGAGTTTTATATCTTGTAATAGTATAGTCAAACTGTCAGTTTTTGTAGCATTGGCATATTTATTGTAATTACTATAAAAAAAAAGTACTAAATTTACATCAATATAGAAAGAAATATGGACGATAATTTTTCACCAAAGGTTAGAGATGTAATCACTTTTAGTAAAGAAGAGGCTTTAAGATTAGGGCACGAATTTATTGGAACTGAACATCTAATACTCGGTTTAATTAGAAAAGGAGAGGGCAAAGCAATAGAAATTTTAACAGCATTTAATGTTGATTTAAATTTATTGCGCAAGCGGTTAGAACAATTAAACCCTACTGACCCTTCATTTAAAGAGCGCACAGATAAACCTAGTTTAAGTTTAACAAGACAAGCAGAAAAAGCGTTAAAAACAACTTTTTTAGAAGCTAAATTGTATCAGAGTGAATCTATAGATACTGCACATTTATTGCTGTGCATTTTAAGAAACGAAAATGACCCTACTACAAAGTTGATTCAAAAATACCACGTTAATTATGACGAAGCAAAAGCTTTGTACAAACAATTACATGTAGATAACACTGAGGTTGATTTACCTTCTAACCCAATTGCCGAAACGCCTTCTGATGACGATACTGATGATTACGCGTCAGAAAAAACAAATCCTTTTGACCAATCTCAAAAAGGAAAAAATATAAAAAAATCTAAAACTCCTGTTTTAGATAATTTTGGTAGAGATTTAACCGATTTGGCAGAAAAAGGAAAACTTGATCCTGTGGTTGGTAGACAAAAAGAAATTGAACGCGTTTCTCAAATTTTAAGCCGTAGAAAGAAAAACAACCCAATGTTAATTGGTGAACCTGGTGTTGGTAAATCTGCTATTGCAGAAGGATTAGCTATACGAATTGTTGAACGAAAAGTTTCAAGAATTTTGTTTGATAAACGTATTGTTTCTCTGGATTTAGCAAGCTTAGTTGCCGGCACAAAGTATCGTGGACAGTTTGAAGAACGCATGAAAGCGTTGATGAATGAACTTGAAAAGAATGATGATATCATTTTATTTATTGATGAAATTCATACAATAGTTGGTGCAGGTGGCGCAACCGGCTCTTTAGATGCTTCAAATATGTTAAAACCAGCTTTAGCAAGAGGCGAAATACAATGTATTGGCGCAACTACGTTGGATGAATTTAGAACTAACATTGAAAAAGATGGAGCATTAGAACGTCGTTTTCAAAAAGTAATTGTAGATCCAACATCTGTAGAAGAAACCATACAAATTTTACAAAATATTAAGAGCAAATATGAGGAACATCATCATGTAAATTATACAGATGATGCTATCGAAGCTTGTGTAAAATTAACGAATAGATATATGACAGATCGTTACTTACCAGACAAAGCAATTGATGCTTTAGATGAGGCTGGATCTAGAATTCATATCACAAATATTGTAGTTCCAAAACAAGTTTTAGAATTAGAATCGCAATTAGAAATTATTAGAGATCGTAAAACAAAAGCTGTTAACGGTCAAAAATACGAAGAAGCTGCCAAATTACGTGATGATGAAAAGAACATTGAATCTGCGTTAAATTCTGCACAGAAACAATGGGAAGACGATTCTAAATCTAATAGAGAAATTGTTACAGAAGACAATGTTGCAGAGGTGGTTTCTATGATGACAGGGATTCCTGTTAACAGAGTTGCAGAAGCAGAAACACACAGATTACACGAACTTCCTTCGATGATAAAAGGAAAGATAATTGGGCAAGATGACGCCGTAACCAAAGTTGTAAAGGCTATACAACGAAATAGAGTTGGGTTAAAAGATCCCAACAAACCAATTGGTTCTTTTATTTTCTTGGGTCAAACGGGAGTTGGTAAAACACAATTAGCTAAAGTTTTAGCACGTGAATTATTCGATTCTGATGATTCTTTAATTAGAATTGACATGAGTGAATACATGGAAAAATTTGCAATTTCACGTTTAATTGGTGCGCCTCCAGGATATGTAGGTTATGAAGAAGGAGGACAATTAACAGAGAAGGTTAGAAGAAAACCGTATTCAGTTATTTTATTAGATGAGATAGAAAAAGCGCATCCAGATGTTTTTAATATGTTGCTGCAAATTTTAGATGACGGACATATTACAGATAGTTTAGGACGTAAAATCGACTTTAGAAATACCATAATTATTATGACTTCTAATATTGGATCGCGTCAATTAAAAGATTTTGGCGGCGGAGTTGGTTTTGGAACAGAATCTAAAACAGCACAAGCAGATGCCAATGCAAAATCATTAATTGAAGGTGCTTTAAAGAAATCTTTTGCTCCAGAATTCTTAAACAGAATTGATGACGTAATTGTTTTTAACGCATTAGAAAGAGAAGATATTCATTCTATAATTGATATTGAGTTAGGTAAATTACTGAGTAGAATCTCTGATTTAGGGTATACTTTAGAATTAAGTGACAAAGCTAAAGATTACATAGCAGACAAAGGTTTTGATAAAAAGTACGGAGCAAGACCTCTAAAAAGAGCAATTCAGAAATATATTGAAGACGCTTTAGCAGAAGAAATTGTAAACTCGAAACTTTCTGAAGGAGACTCCATATCTATGGAATTAGATGAAGAGAAAAATGAACTCACCATTAAAATAAAAAAAGGTAAAAAGAAAGCTGAAACGAGAACAGAAACAAAATCTTAAAATAATGAAAATCCCAAATGAAAGTTTGGGATTTTTTTTGCGCTAAAAAAAGGGGTTTTTCCCCTTTGATAATTTTACAAAAAGAATCTAATTTTGTTTTTAGAAAAAATAAGTTATTAGGCTATTTAAACAACACTAAAACTTTACCCTAAAAATTAAAAAATGACTTTCTTAGAAATTACACTCCCCTACAATGCTTTACTGGTTATTGGTTTTTTTTCGATATTATCAATTTTACTTCTAATTTTTTTTTCTGTGAAACATTTATTGAAAAAAAAAACTAAATAATTTAGCTTGTTAATACAAGTCTAAATTTAATCAGAATAACAACAATTTTAACGTTTTTAAATAACCAAAGTCAGGAATATTTATTTAGATTAATTAAAATGAAATAAAAAGTGCTTATCGTAAAACCCATATCACAAATTATGGCATTTGTATAGAATATTATTTCATTTGCGATTTTATCTAAAACTTTCGAAAAATACAATTTTCACATCGCTTTTTTAATTGAAAATAATAACTTCGCTAACAAGTCTAAAATTACTTTTTTATTATTTAATGCAAGTTGCTTATCGCTAGCTTCATTCAATATAAAAAAGAAGATATAAAAAATGAATTTAACTACAATCACAATCTTAAAATACCTTAAATTCTAGTCACACAAAGCTTTATAACATCAAATAAATTTGGAAAAAATAATAAATAGCCGTAATTTTAACGAAAGATATTTTTTACTATTTATTTTTTGACCTAAAAACCTTAAGTTTTTTAAGAATAGTGTTAAATTAGCTTTTAGTTTTACTTACTAAAGTACTTTTAAAAAGATATGAAAAAGAGTATCCTTCTCCCTTTATTGATATTACTTGCAAGTTGCGCAACTAACTTAAAAGTGAAACAAAAAGAAAACACTTCACTAGAAAATCAATTAAATTCTTTAGAATATACGTTATTATTGCCCGAAAAATGGCATTCTTTTTTAGACCTCCACAGAGAAATAAGCTATAAACCCAGAGACCAATCTAATAAATACCCGGATGTTCAAATTCAAGTTCGTACTTTCCCTAAAACAAAAGACAAAAATTTAACTTTAAGCGAAGTAGTGGATAACTTATATAAAACCATGAAATTTGTAAACAATTATTCTCAAGCAAAAAGTATCACTGAAACTAAGTTTGGAAAAACGTACGTCGTTGTAGAAAAATTTAATGTAAACTCAAAAGACTACATACTTAGACACATGTATTTTGAATATAATTTAAACTTCTACTGCTATTCTTATTACGCAAATTCGGACTCTTTTAATAAGCATATTGATGATTGTGGATTAATATTTAAAAGTTTAGAATTTAATTAATAATCGATAGCATTACTTTATAATCGCCCTTACAAAAAGTATCTAAAATATAACTAAGAATTCTAAATCGAAGATTTTTGCTTGTTCAAAAAGAGAATTTTTATCTATACCTTTTTAACTAAAAAATTCTAATACCGTCAACGACTTTTAAAAGTAATTAAAACGACATCATTTCTCTTCTAATTTGGCCAGTCCTAATCAAACATCTCCAAACTATCCAATTCTAAAAGTAAAGACCAAACATCTTGTTTGCTTTAAAAAGGGGTTGTTCCCTATTGACTTTTTGCGTGAAAAGTCTTAACTTTTCTTTGATGGTTATAAGTATTAAAACGAAATAACATCAGTGTTAAGCTAGCGAATACTATTCAAACAACTCTAAACTATCTATTTCTAAAGAAGTAATAAAATCAGAAGCATTTACAATATCGTAATGTAGTATTCTATCTTCTTCCACAATGGTCACCTCTTGTCGAAATAAACCAACCATACTTTCTAAAAATGGCGAACTTTTTCCGTTTGCAAAACTCAAAGCTTGTGAAGCGGTAAATAATTCTATCGCTAAAATAGTTTGTATATTATCTACTACTTTTTTACATTTTGTGGCAGCATTTGCACCCATAGAAACATGATCTTCTTGTCCGTTACTGGACTCAATAGAATCTACACTAGCTGGTGTTGCATATTGTTTATTTTGGCTAACTATACTTGCTGCTGTATATTGTGGAATCATAAAACCAGAGTTTAACCCAGGGTTTGACACCAAAAAAGGTGGCAAATGTCTGTGACCAGAAACTAATTGATAGGTTCTTCTTTCTGATATATTTCCTAGTTCTGATAACGCAATTGCTAAAAAATCTAATCCTAAAGCTAAAGGTTGTCCATGAAAATTACCCCCAGAAATAATTTCATCTTCATCCACAAAAATATTAGGATTATCGGTTACTGAATTTATTTCCGTTAAAAAAGTCTTCGTTACAAAATTTATTGTGTCTTTGCTTGCGCCATGAACTTGCGGCATACATCTAAAAGAATATGGATCTTGCACATGTTGCTTTTCTTGCACAATTAACTCACTATCTTCTAATAAATCTTTTATCCTCTTAGCTGTTTTTATTTGTCCGTTGTGGGGTCTTGCCAAATGAATTAATTCGTTAAAAGGTTCTATTCTACCATCAAAACCTTCTAAAGAGATTGTACCAATTACATCTGCCAGATAAGATAATTTATGTGCTTTTAAGAGACAATAAATTCCGTAGGCAGACATAAACTGTGTTCCATTTAACAATGCTAAACCTTCTTTTGATTGCAATTTTATTTTATCCCAAGAAAAAATCTTCAATAATTCTTCGGATGAAATTATTGCGCCATTATAATTCACTTCTCCCAAACCAATTAAAGGTAAAGATAAATGTGCTAATGGTGATAAATCTCCAGAAGCTCCTAAAGAACCTTGGGTAAAAATTACAGGAATAATATCATTGTTGTAAAAATCGATCAATCTGTTTACGGTTGCTAATTGCACACCAGAATGCCCATAACTCAATGCCTGAATTTTAAATAAAATCATGAGTTTTACAATTTCTTTTGGCACTTCATCTCCTGTACCGCATGCATGACTCATTACCAAATTTTCTTGTAATTTCTGTAAATTAAAATCATCAATCTTTACATTATACAAAGCTCCAAAACCTGTGTTAATTCCGTAGATTGGCTTCGAAATGGATTTCGTTTTTTCATCCAAATAAGCCCTGCATTTTTCAATTTTCTGAATTGCAGTTTTTGATAAAATTAACTTTTTATCCAAAGAAATAATTTCTTTAATTTTTGATAAATCTAAGGATGTTGAATCTATGTAATGAAATGTGTTCATGTCTTGCGTAAATATTTCATCAAAAGTGCAATTTCAAAGCTGCATATACTAAACATTTTAACTATTTTTCTATTAATTAATATTTTATATTTGTCAAAATTAGAAAATTTTTAAAATGAAAAAAATTAGTTTACTGCTTTTTTGCTTGTTACTCATGAGTTCTTGCAAACAAAATCACCCAAAAAATTACCTTAGTTTATCTGGTAAAATAGAAAATAATAAAGATTCTATTATCTCAATTGCAAGTAGGCAAGGTGTTGTAAAAGAAATACTTATAAATGCTGATGGTACTTTTAAAGATACCTTGAAAGTAACAGAAGCAGCAATTTACACTTTTGAAGTTGGAGAACAAAGAGCACCAATTTATTTAAAAAATGGATATAATATTTCTTTAGTAGGAAATGCTGATGACTTTTTAAAAAGCTTTAAATTTTCTGGTGAAGGTTCTTCGAACAGTAATTTTATTCTTGCACAAATTGAAAAAAGTCAGAGTATAGGAAATCCGCAAGAAATTTTAAATTTAGATGAGGTAGATTTTAAGAATAAAGTAGCTCAAATAAAGTTTGCTTACGATAGTATTTTAGACTCTTATAAAAATTTAGATAGCACATTATACACTTCTGTAAAAGCTCAAAATAATCAATTAGTTGATTATTTTAACAATGCGTACAGTGCTAGTAAAGTTCTGGGTAAAGGCAAACCGTCTCCTATTTTTGAAAACTATATGGATATAAAAGGTGGCGTAAAATCATTAGCCTCTTTTAAAGGGAAATATATTTATATTGATATTTGGGCAACTTGGTGTGGGCCTTGTATTCAGCAAATACCTTATTTACAAAGTTTAGAGAAAGAATATCACGGTAAAAATATCGAGTTTGTTAGTATTTCTACAGATGAACCTCAAAGAAGTGGTGGTTCTTTAGAAGCTGCAGAAAAAAAATGGAGAGATTTTATAAAAACTAAACAAATGACAGGAGTTCAACTATGGACTGGTGAAGATTCTTCTTTTCAACAAGCATATCAAATTAATTCTATTCCTAGATTTATTCTAATAAGCCCTGATGGGAATATAGTAGATTCAGATGCTCCAAGACCCTCTGACCCAGCATTAAAATCTTTATTAACTTCTTTAGGAATTTAGTTTCTTGCATAGTAGTATCGAAAACAAAAAAAGCGAAATTCTAAATTTAGAATTTCGTTTTTTTATCAAATATATTTTATCTTGTTTCTTCTTTATCAGGTCTAAAGTTTCGTCTTTATTTTCTATGATCTATTTTCTTAAAAACTCTAACCTAAAAAATTACTCTTTATAAACGCCCATGTTTGCGTATTTATCCATTCTTTGACCAACTAAATCTAAGTGAGTTAAGTCTTTTAACTCGTCAAAAGCTGATAAAATTTGTTTTTCTACTGCTTTAAAAGCTCCTTCTCTATTAGTATGCGCCCCGCCAACCGGTTCTTTAATAATACCATCAATTAACTTTAACCTTTTCATATCAGCTCCTGTTAATTTTAATGCAGCAGCGGCTTGTTCTTTAAACTCCCAACTTCTCCATAAAATCGAAGAACAAGATTCTGGAGAAATAACCGTATACCAAGTATTTTCCATCATATAGACTCTATCTCCTACTCCAATTCCTAATGCACCTCCAGAAGCTCCTTCACCTATAACTACGGTTATAATCTGAGTTTTTAATCGTGTCATTTCAAAAATATTTCTAGCAATTGCTTCACCTTGTCCGCGTTCTTCGGCTTCTAAGCCAGGATAAGCTCCAGGAGTATCTAACAAAGTGACTACAGGAATTCCGAATTTCTCAGCCATTTTCATTAAACGCAACGCCTTTCTATAGCCTTCGGGATTTGCCATTCCAAAATTTCTAAACTGACGTGTTTTAGTGTTGTACCCTTTTTGTTGACCAATAAACATAAAGGATTGGTCGCCAATTTTACCTAAACCGCCAATCATTGCTTTATCGTCTTTTACATTTCTATCGCCATGAAGTTCCATAAAAGTGTTACCACAAATAGCTCTAATATAATCTAAAGTATACGGTCTGTTTGGATGTCTAGAAAGCTGAACTCTTTGCCAAGGAGTTAAATTTTTATAAATATCTTTTCTAGCTTCCGCTAGTTTTTTTTCAATTTTTTTGCAAGTTTCTGTAACGTCTACATCACTTTCTGTACCAATAATTTGACATTTCTCAAGCTGATCTTCTAGCTCTTTTATTGGCATTTCAAAATCTAAATATTCCATTTTATAATTATTTTGATATAGTTATTTTGATTAACAAACATACTATAATTATTGCTTTTTTAGGCAAATTGAATCTACTTTTTTAGTTTAATCTTTTGTAGAAATTTTTCCTTAAACTTTGATTTGTTGCTAATAATTCCGTTTAACAAAACAACGCCAAGAACAATACCAGCACCTAAATAAAACTCAGGATTCATTTTTTCTTTATCCCCAAAAATAAATAAAGCTAAAATAATAGCATAAATTGGTTCTAAATTTATGGTTAACATTACTGTATAAGGCGATAAATACTCCATCACTTTTACGGATGCAATAAAAGCATACGCCGTGCAAATACTACTTAAAATAACCAAGTACATCCAATCTAATTTTGATAAATCGAAAAAAGAAACCGAAAAACTATTATTGATTAATAAATAGACCGTTACAAAAAGAACGCCAAATAAAAGTTGGTAAAAAGAAATTCTGTTGGCATCATATCTTTTGATAAAAAGACCATTTAAAACAGCAAATAAGGAACCTAAAAATGAGGCAATTAATGCGTATAAAATTCCTAGTTTATACTGGCTTTCAAAATTAAAAATGATATATAAACCTACAATAACAATCAACCCAAGTATAATTTCTAGCGGTTTAATTTTTCTTTTAAAAAAAATAGGTTCTATAAGTGATGTAAAAAAAGCACCAGTACTCATGGTTACTAAAGCCACCGAAACGTTGGATACTTTTATAGCTTTAAAGAAGAAAATCCAATGAGTTGCAATGATAATTCCGGTAACTAAAAATTTAAGTAATCCTGTTTTATCTAAGTAAAAACTTTTCTTTTTTACTAGAAAAAAAATAGCAATAAATAAAACAGCCAAACCCATTCTAAAGAAAACTAAAGGAATTGCATCAATCGTAATTAATGCACCAAGTATTGCTGTAAACCCCCAAATAAAAACAATAACATGTAATAATAAGTAGTTTTTTAATTTATTTTCTAGCATTATAATAGAGATAAATGGCTATTAACCCAAACAACAAGTTGGGCATCCAAACATACAATAACGAATCTACACCAGCGACAGCCCCTAAAACCTCAGCAATTTTCATCAGAAAAACATACATAAACATAATAGCAACACCTATTGCCAAATTAATTCCTGTACCACCTCTTTTCTTTCTAAAAGATAATGCCACAGCGATAATAGTAAGAATGTAAGATGATATTGGTAAACTTGTTCTTTTATGAAATTCAACCAAATATGCGTTTAAGTTTTTAACACCTCTTTTTTTAGAAATTCTAATAAACTTTATCAACTCATCAGATGGCATTTCTTGTGAAAGAGCCGATTTATAAATTAAATCTTTAGGTGTAAAATTGAAAACAGTGTCAATTTTATGACCAGAAAAAATACTATCTCTATCTTTATATATTTGACGTTTTCGCCAGTTTTGAATCGAAAAAACAGAATCTTCTGGATTAAATCTAATATTATCTGCAACTAATTTTGATTTTAATTTTAAACCATCATATACTTCCGAAGTAAAATCGTAACCAGCGTTCGTTTCTGTATTAAAATTTTTAATAAAAATATAAGTACTATCTGTTAACTGAAGGCTAAAATCGCTTATATATTTAAGATCATTTTTTTGAACTCTACTATTAATATATTCTTTTTCGAACTTTTTCCTTGTAATACTACTATTAGGAACTACAAAATGATTCATTAAAAGTGATAAAACTGTTACTAGAGTTGCACCTATAAAGTAAGGATACATAAATCTTGTAAAAGAAATTTTTGCATTTGTAATTGCAATAATTTCTGTATTGTTAGATAGTTTTGACGTAAATAAAATTACAGCAATAAACAATGCCAGAGGCATAAAGGTGTTTGTATAATAAATAATAAAATTAACATAATATTCATTTACAACTTGATAAAAACCTAAATCTGCATGTTCTAAAAAGTTGTCAATTTTTTCTGACACATCAATAGCAACAGCAATAGGAATCAAGATTAATAAGGTAAACACAAAGGTTACCAAAAATCGTTTTAATATGTACCAGTCTATTATTTTCAAATTATTGTTTTTGGTTTTTTGTTGTTGGTTTTTTGCTGATATTCACTAATAGCAATCAACTAAAAACTACAATCGTTTATCCATTTGAACTACCATTTTATCTTTCCACTCTCTAAAATCTCCCGCTAATATATGTTTTCTTGCTTCACGGGTTAACCAAACATAAAAACCTAAATTATGTATGGATGCAATTTGTTTTCCTAACATTTCTTTGGCCGCAAAAAGGTGACGTAAATAGGCTTTTGTGTAAAAAGTATCTACCCAAGTTGTTCCTAGTTCGTCTATTGCAGAAAAATCATCTTCCCACTTTTTATTTTTGATGTTGATAGTCCCGTGTGCTGTAAAAAGCATGCCATTTCTAGCATTTCTTGTTGGCATTACACAATCGAACATATCAATACCTAAAGCAATGTTTTCTAGAATATTTATTGGTGTACCAACACCCATTAAATAACGCGGTTTATCTTCTGGTAAAATTGCAGTTACAACTTCTGTCATTGCATACATTTCATCTGCAGGTTCACCAACAGAAAGGCCGCCAATTGCATTTCCTTGCGCTCCAGCATTTGCTATATATTCTGCAGATTGTTGACGTAAATCTTTATAGGTACTTCCTTGAACTATTGGAAAAAATGTTTGTTCAAATCCGTATTTAAAAGGTAATTTTTCTAGGTGATTTATACATCTGTTTAACCATCTATGCGTCATGTGCATTGAACGTTTTGCATAATTATAATCGCATGGATAGGGTGTACACTCATCAAAAGCCATAATAATATCTGCACCAATAGAGCGCTGCGTTTCCATGACATTTTCTGGTGTAAAAAAGTGCATAGAACCGTCTATATGACTCTTAAACTTTACGCCTTCTTCGTTAATTTTTCTTCTTCCTGATAAAGAGTATACTTGATAACCTCCAGAATCTGTTAAAATATTACGATCCCAATTCATAAATTTATGTAAACCACCAGCCTTTTCTAAAATATCTATACCTGGTCGTAAATATAAATGATAGGTATTTCCTAAAATAATATCAGGATTTATCTCATTTTTTAGTTCTGTTTGATGGACTCCTTTTACAGTGCCAACAGTACCAACAGGCATAAAAATTGGTGTTTCTATTATACCATGATCAGTTGTTATTATACCTGCTCTAGCCTTACTTTTGGGATCTGTTATTTTTAATTCGAATTTCAATCGTTTAAATTTTGATGATTTTTGTAATTAAAATTAATTACAAAATTAAGAGGGCATAAAACTACTTTGCCCTTTCATTTATTTCTTTTTATTGTTGGCAAAGATAGTATTATTTAAGAATTGAGAAATAAAATGAAGTATTATAAAAAATCCAAAAGTTTACGCATACTTTTAAACAGTAAATATGCGCGTTAAGGATTGAAGTGGAAATCCTTTTTTATTTTTTTAAAATAAAAAAGATTGGAAAGTAAAGCCTGACCTGAAAGGAAACGCCCAAAACTATCTGTGTTTCTTTTTTGATGAATAACCACCTGCGTTATTGATATTATGTTTAGGCGATAATTTTCTAAAAGAAGCACTTTTTTTATTGAAATCGTTTTTTGTTGGCGTACTATTTCTTTTCAGTTTTGTAGCTTTTGGCTTGTCTTCTGTAATAGAAGCTTCTTCGGTTTTGGAAGATTCAGAAATCATTTTATTAATTTCTTTCATTTCTTCGTCTGTTAATTCTCGCCAATCTCCTGTTTGCAGATAACCAAGCTCTACATTCATAATTCTGGTTCGTTTTAACTTGGTAACTTCATAATCTAAATATTCGCACATTCTACGAATTTGACGATTTAAGCCTTGTGTTAAAATGATTTTAAAGATTTTATCACTTATTTTTTCTATGTAACATCTTTTAGTTACGGTTCCTAAAATAGGAATTCCGTTTGCCATTTGTTCGATAAAATCTTCGGTAATTGATTTATCTACAGAAACAAAATATTCTTTTTCGTGATTATTACCCGCGCGCAAAATTTTGTTAACGATATCGCCGTCATTTGTTAAGAAAATTAATCCTTCGGATGGTTTATCTAAACGCCCAATTGGAAACAAACGTTCTGGATAATTCATAAATTCTATGATATTATCTGGCTCTCTTTCATCTGTAGTAGAAACGACACCAACAGGTTTATTTAGAGCAATATATAAGATTGTGTTTTTTGGCTCAACAATGCGACCATCTAGTTTTACAACATCTTTTTTGGCAACTCTATTGCCTAATTGAGTTGCTTTACCATTAATGGTTACTCTGCCTTCTGTTATAAATTTTTCTGCTTCTCTGCGTGAGCAAATCCCTGAAGAACTTATGTACTTATTTAAGTTTATTGATGGTTGTTTTGTATTGTCCAAAAGAAAATAATTTTATGCAAAAGTACAAACTATTTCAAAATGTTAAAACCTCTTATTGAAAATAATTTTAAGTAGATAACTCAGTAGTTAAAACTTAGATTTCGATGGTTCTAAAAGTTAAATTAATGCGTGGTGAATTTACTTTTTTGGTTGGAGGCAATCTGTGTAACCAATTTGTTTGTGTTTCTTTTTTCATTACAAGTAAACTTCCCCTTTCTAGAAGAATATCAATTCTTTGCTTGTTTTCTTTATGCTTAAAAGAAAATTTACGTTCAGCTCCTAAAGAAAGTGAAGCTATTGCTCCATTTTTCTTTAACATTTTTTCTCCATCAGAATGGTATCCCATTCCTTCATCACCAGAATGATATAGATTTAAGAGACACGAATTATAAGTTTCGCCACTTTCTTTTTCGATAATTTCTTTAAGTTCTACTAATTCTTTTGTAAAGATATTTGCCGTTTTTGTAACTTTAGAATAAGTATACGAATATTCTGATTCGCCATACCAAGCAACTTTTCTTTTAGTGATAATTTTTTTACCAAAAATGATTGCTTCATCATTTTTCCAATTAATGTTTTCTAATAATTTCAGATAATAAAAGTCGCACTGAATTTTATCTAAAACTACACCATGATAATTGGTAACTCCACCGAAAGGTAAAATGTTAGCTATCTTTTCTTTTGAAAATAAATTCATATTACAAATATAAAAAAAAACCTCATAACAATAGTTATGAGGTTTGTGCGGAGAAAGAGGGATTCGAACCCCCGGACCTGTTACAGTCAACAGTTTTCAAGACTGCCGCATTCGACCGCTCTGCCATTTCTCCATAAGTAACATTTAGTATTACCCAAATGCGGATGCAAATATAGAAACCTTTTTTATTATAAAGAAGTAAAATTTTACATTTTTTGAATATCATTTAAAATATTTTATATCTAACTAATAATCAACAATTTTAAAATCTCAATTTACCTTAAAATCGCACAGAAATAGCATGTACTAGTTAATATCTCTAGATAGTTTACTATATTTGCACAACTTATAATATCAAATTTATGTCTTTTAATTCTTTCGGAAATCTTTTAAAAGTTACAACCTATGGTGAATCTCATGGTACTGCTATCGGCGGAATTATAGATGGTTTTCCTGCGGGATTAGAGTTAGATTTTGAGGCAATTCAACAAGAATTAAACAGACGTAAACCCGGTCAATCTAAAATAGTTACGCAACGTAAAGAACCAGATACTGTTGAATTTCTTTCTGGAATTTTTGAAGGAAAAACGACAGGAACTTCAATTGGTTTTATCATAAAAAATACAAATCAAAAAAGTAAAGATTATAATCACAATACTAATGTTTATAGACCTTCTCATGCAGATTTTACGTATGATAAAAAATTCGGAGTTAGGGATCATAAAGGTGGTGGAAGAAGTTCTGCTCGTGAAACAGCAAACTGGGTAGTTGCTGGAGCTTTGGCAAAACAATTAATTTCTAGTATACGCATCAACGCATTTACATCTTCTGTTGGTGATATTTTTCTTGATAAACCATATCAAGATTTAGACTTTACAAAAACAGAAAATAATATTGTTCGTTGTCCTGACGAAGCATCCGCAGAAAAAATGATCACCAGAATTCAAGAAATAAGAAAAGCGGGAGACACAATTGGTGGTACAATTACTTGTGTTGCTCAAAATGTTCCTGTTGGTTTAGGAGAACCAATTTTTAATAAGCTACATGCCGAATTAGGTAAAGCAATGCTTTCTATAAATGCTGTTAAAGGTTTTGAATTTGGCAGCGGATTTTGTGGTGCAAAAATGAAAGGCTCTGAACATAATGACATTTTTAATGCTGATGGTTCTACTCAATCTAATTTATCCGGAGGAATTCAAGGTGGCATTAGCAACGGAATGGATATTTATTTTAGAGTTGCTTTTAAACCTGTAGCAACCATTATGACAAACCAACAAACCATAAATTCCGAAGGTGAACTAACAGAGATTACTGGTAAAGGAAGACACGATCCTTGTGTTGTACCAAGAGCTGTTCCTATAATAGAAGCCTTAACCGCTTTAGTTTTAGCCGATTTTTGGTTGATTAATAAAACTAGAAAAATCTAATTTACTTTCCTATTAATAAATGAAATTTGTAAGTAATAAATAAATTTAGTTTATTTTTATACTTTTGATAAATAATAAATACTTATTTCATTATTAAAAAGTGGTCAAGTCAGATATCTTACAACTGTGAAAAACAAAAGACTTTATTTTATTGATATTATTAGAGCTTTTGCAATATTAATGATGTTGCAAGGACATTTTGTAGACACTCTTTTAGCAACACAATACAGAGATTTAAATTCTATCCCTTTTTCCGTATGGTCCTATTTTAGAGGAATTACTGCCCCAACTTTTTTCACAATATCAGGATTAATTTTTACCTATTTATTGCTAAAAGCAAAAGAAAAAAAAGAAACTAATTTAAGAATGAAAAAAGGTCTTATTAGGGGTTGTTTCTTAATTTTTGTTGGTTATTTAATTCGAATCCCTATCTTTAAATTTTTAATAGGAGAGTTTAGTACTTATTTTTTAGTAATAGATGTCTTACAGTGTATCGGTTTAAGTCTAATTTCAATAGTTATTCTCTACTATCTATGTAATAAAAAAACAATTCTTTTTTCTATAATAACCTTACTTTTAGGTTTTACTATTTTTTTAACGGAAAGAATTTATTTTGATGCAAGTTTTGAGGGCCTTCCGCTTGTAATTAGTAATTTTATTTCAAAAGCGAATGGTTCTGTTTTTACAATCATACCTTGGTTTGGCTATGTTGCATTTGGTGCATTTATAGCAACACTGTTTCATAGATATTTAAAGCAACCCAAGTTTAAAACAATAATAATCTCTTCTTTTGCTATTACTGGATTTGTATTAATTTTCTATTCAACGCCAATATTAGCGTCTATTTATAAGTTAACACACATCAAAATATTTTTGTTCTCGGCTGGTTATAATTACCTATTTACTAGATTAGGTAATGTTTTAATATACTTTGCATTTTTCTACTCCTTAGAGAAGTACCTAAAATTGCCTTTAATTTTAAAGATTGGTCAAAAGACGTTATCTATTTATGTAATTCATTTTATAATAATTTATGGCAGTTTTACTGGTATTGGTTTAAACACGATTATTGGCAAAACTTTAACGCCTATACAGGCAGTATTTGGGGCAATTATATTCTTAATTTGTGTTTGTATTATTTCGTTTTATTATGTAAAAACCAACGCACTTTTATATGCACATTTTAGGCGTTTATTTGATAAATTGAAAAGGATATTTTAACTTTCAACTTGTACTTTGTGTATGAAATATGTTGTATCTTTTTTATTTATATTTTGTTTTAAATTAAGTTTTTCTCAAGTTTTATATTTAGATAAAGCATTTAATGTTTCAAAGAAAACCTACACATACAAGACTATAAATTCTAAAAAAAAATTAAAATTTGATTTTTATAAACCATCCGAAGCCAAAGCTAAATCACCTTTAATAATCTTTGTTCATGGTGGTGGTTTTTCTGGAGGAAAAAGAAACAGTAAAAACGCTGTACGTTTTGCAAAACAAATGGCACAGAGGGGTTATGCTGTGGCGTCTGTATCTTATCGTTTAACAATGCGAAACGTGGGATTTGGATGCACTACAAAATATTTAGATAAAATTAACGCCTTTAATTCTGCATCTGAAGATATCAGTTTGGCTATAAAATATATTCTTAAATATAAACATGGATTTAATATTAGTTCTAATAAAGTAATACTAATAGGTACTAGTGCTGGTGCAGAAACTGTTTTAAACCTTGCTTATGTATATAATAATAAAATTCTAACTAAAGATTTTAAATTTGCGGGAGTAGTTAGCATGGCTGGCGCAGTTACTTCTGTAAAAAAGATTACTTCCAAAAATGCAATTCCTACGCAACTTTTTCATGGAGCAAATGATAAGTTAGTACCTTATGATATTGCATCTCATCACTATTGTAGTAAAAAGTCTGATGGTTACTTACTTCTTTATGGCTCTAAACCGATAGCGAATAAATTAAAAAAATTAGGAAAACCTTTTTATTTATATACCGTTAAAAAAGGAGATCATAGTTGGTCTATAAGACCTATGATATACTCAAAATCTGAAATTTTAGATTTTCTATATTATGATGTTCTCAAACAATGTGAGAGACAAATAGAAACCATTATTTAAAAGTAAAAAATAAGAAATATTTTCACAAGAATATTTCTTATTTTAAATATTTATAAAAAAAACACTAAGCTTGACCTGTAGGTCCAAAATTCATCGGAATTGGTGGTTGCTCGTAATCTTTAATATCACCATGGGCTTGTTCAAATTTTCTAACATTATCTGCCAAAGCCTTCGTTAATCTTTTGGCGTGTTGTGGTGTTAAAATAATTCTAGATTTTACTTTCGCCTTTGGTACTCCTGGCATTATATTGATAAAATCTACAATAAATTCTGACATTGAATGATTAATAATAGCCAAGTTAGAATACGTTCCTTCTGCAACTTCTTGATCTAATTCAATATTTAACTGACCATCTTTGTTCTGATTTTCTTCCATAATTTATATCATTTAACTGTGTAAATATATAGTGTATACTTATTTAAAAATAAAAAGGTTGAATTGAATAATGTAATTAAGTTACAGTAAACAATTCAACCTTTAAAATAGTAACGTTTAAACGTTTATTAGAAACTCTTTTCTATTTCATCCTTAGGACCAACTAAAATGTTTTCATAAGCTCTCATACCTGTTCCAGCAGGAATTCTCTTACCAACAATAACATTTTCTTTTAATCCTTCTAAAGTATCTACTTTACCACTTACAGCAGCCTCGTTTAATACTTTTGTAGTTTCTTGGAAAGAAGCTGCAGAAATAAACGATTTAGTTTGTAGTGATGCTCTTGTAATACCTTGTAAAACTTGTTCAGCTGTTGCTGGTTTTGCCTCTCTTGCAGTAACTAAGTTCTTGTCATTTCTTCTTAATAAAGAATTTTCGTCTCTTAGTTGACGTGCAGAAATAATTTGACCTGCTTTTAAGTTTTCAGAATCTCCATCGTCTTCAACAACTTTCATTCCGTAAATTGCATCATTTTCTTCTATAAAGTCATTTTTATGAATTAACTGATTTTCTAGGAATAATGTATCTCCAGAATCAATAATTTTAACTTTACGCATCATTTGACGAACAACAACCTCGAAATGTTTGTCATTAATTTTTACACCTTGCAAACGATATACTTCTTGTATTTCATTTACTAAGTATTCTTGTACTGCTGATGGGCCTTTTATTCTTAAAATATCAGAAGGAGTAGTTGCTCCATCAGATAAAGGCATACCTGCTTTAATAAAGTCATTTTCTTGAACTAAAATTTGGTTAGAAAGTTTTACTAAATACTTACTAATATCTCCAGTTTTAGATTCAACAATAATCTCTCTATTTCCACGCTTTATTTTTCCAAAAGTAACAACACCGTCTATTTCTGAAACTACAGAAGGGTTAGAAGGATTACGTGCTTCAAATAATTCTGTTACACGTGGTAAACCTCCAGTAATATCTCCTGCTTTACCAGATTTTCTTGGTATTTTTACAATTGTATGACCAGATTCAACTTTATCGCCATTACTAACCATTAAGTGAGCTCCTACAGGTAAACTGTATGAACGCAATGCATTACCATCTTTGTCCTCAATAATTAAAGAAGCAATTAGTTTCTTGTTTTTAGAATCTATCATTACTTTTTCTTGGAAACCTGTTTGTTCATCAATTTCAACAGAGTAATTTACACCTTGTTCTAAATTGTCAAACTTCACTTTTCCTCCAAATTCAGAAACAATTACACCGTTAAATGGATCCCATTGAACAATTACATCTCCTTTTTTAATAGACTTTCTGTCTTTATCAAAAATTACAGATCCGTAAGGAAGTATATTTGTACTTAATGTGATATCTGTTTTCTTATCAATAATTTTAATTTCAGCAGTTCTAGAAATTACGATATCAATTTCTTTGCCATCATTGTCTTTACCAACAACAGAACGTAAATCATCAATAACCACTCTACCTTCATGCTTAGCAATTAACTTGTTTTCTTCTGATATGTTACCTGCAACCCCACCAACGTGGAATGTACGTAATGTTAACTGAGTACCAGGTTCTCCAATAGATTGCGCTGCAATTACACCAACTGCTTCACCAATTTGTACTTTGTTACGAGTTGATAAACTTTGACCATAACATTTTGCACAAATACCTTTAGATGATTCACATGTTAATGCAGATCTTACATAAACAGTATCAATTCCAGAGGCTTCAACTTTATCTGCTAATTTAGAAGATATTGATTGGTTTGCTTCTATTAATAGCTCATCTGTTAATGGATCAAAAACGTCATTTAAAGAAATTCTTCCTTCAATTCTGTCTGATAAAGATTCTACAATCTCATCATTTTTCTTTAATGGAGAAACTTCTAAACCTCTTAATGTTCCACAATCTTCTTCGTTAATAATAACGTCTTGAGAAACATCCACTAATCTACGTGTTAAGTAACCAGCATCTGCCGTTTTTAAAGCGGTATCTGCAAGTCCTTTACGTGCACCGTGAGTAGAGATAAAGTATTCAAGAATTGATAATCCTTCCTTAAAGTTAGAAAGAATTGGATTCTCGATAATTTCTCCACCACCAGCTGTAGATTTTTTAGGTTTTGCCATTAATCCACGCATACCTGTTAACTGACGAATTTGCTCTTTAGAACCCCTTGCACCAGAATCAAGCATCATGTATACAGAGTTGAAACCTTGTTGATCTTCACGTAAATTTTTCATAGATAATTCAGTTAATCTGTTGTTGGTAGAACCCCAAACATCAATTACCTGGTTGTAACGCTCTTTTTGCGTTAACATACCCATGTTATAATTACCTACAATTATCTCTACCTCTTTATTAGCAGCATCAATCATAGATTTCTTTTCTTCAGGAATAATAATATCCCCTAATGAGAAAGATAAACCACCTTGAAAGGCAAATTTATATCCCATATTTTTTATTTGATCCAAGAATTCACCAGTTGTAGGAATATCAGTAGCTTTTAAAATTGCACCAATAATTCCACGTAAGTTTTTCTTAGTTAATACTTCGTTGATATATCCTGCAGCAGGAGGTACAACTTCGTTAAATAAAACTCTACCAACAGTAGTTTTTATAATTTTACGAACTTGCTCACCATCTTTATCAACATCGTAAGTTCTTACTTTAATACCAGCATTTAAGTCTACCATTTCTTCGTTAAAAGCAATCGTTACTTCTTCTGGTGAATAAAAAGTTAACCCCTCTCCTTTAATAGGTACTTCTGGAGTAGAGATTCTTTCTTTAGTCATATAATATAAACCAAGTACCATATCCTGAGAAGGAACAGTTACCGGCGCACCATTTGCAGGGTTTAAGATATTATGCGAGCCCAACATTAATATTTGTGCTTCTAAAATAGCTTCTGGTCCTAATGGTAAATGAACTGCCATTTGATCCCCATCAAAATCGGCATTAAAGGCTGTACACACTAATGGGTGTAGTTGAATTGCTTTACCTTCAATTAATTTTGGTTGAAATGCTTGAATACCTAGTCTGTGTAAAGTAGGAGCTCTGTTTAATAAAACTGGATGCCCTTTAATTACATTTTCTAAAATATCCCAAACAACTGGTTCTTTTCTATCTATTATTTTCTTGGCAGATTTAACGGTTTTTACAATACCTCTTTCAATTAGTTTTCTAATTACAAAAGGTTTGTAAAGTTCTGATGCCATCTCTTTTGGAATACCACATTCTGATAGCTTTAATTCTGGACCAACAACAATTACAGAACGTGCTGAATAATCTACACGTTTTCCTAATAAATTCTGACGGAAACGTCCTTGTTTACCTTTTAATGAATCTGATAAAGATTTTAAAGGTCTGTTAGATTCAGTTTTTACTGCAGATGATTTACGTGTGTTATCAAACAATGAATCTACAGATTCTTGTAACATACGTTTTTCATTACGTAAAATAACTTCTGGTGCTTTTATCTCAACTAATCTTTTTAAACGATTATTTCTGATAATAACTCGTCTATATAAATCATTTAAATCTGACGTTGCAAAACGACCTCCATCTAATGGAACTAAAGGACGTAATTCTGGTGGAATTACTGGTATAGCCTTCATAATCATCCATTCGGGCTTATTCTCTCTATTCTTTTGAGAATCTCTGAATGCTTCAACAACATTTAAACGCTTTAACGCTTCTGTTTTACGTTGTTTAGATGTTTCTGTATTAGCTTTGTGTCTTAATTCAAAAGATAGTCCGTCTAAATCAATACGTGCTAATAAATCAATTAAACACTCTGCTCCCATTTTAGCAATAAACTTATTTGGGTCAGAATCATCTAAATAATGATTTTCTTTTGGCAACTCGTCAGCAATATCTAAATATTCCTCTTCAGTTAAGAAATCCATCTTTTTCAAGGGTCCTCCTTCAACATTCTTAGCAATACCCGGTTGAATTACTACGTATCTCTCGTAATAAATAATCATATCTAACTTCTTAGATGGCAATCCTAAAAGGTATCCCATTTTGTTAGGTAATGATCTAAAGTACCAGATATGTGCAACAGGAACTACTAAATTAATATGTCCTACTCTATCTCTACGTACTTTTTTTTCTGTTACTTCTACTCCACATCTGTCACAAACAATACCTTTGTAACGAATTCGTTTGTACTTTCCACAAGCACATTCATAATCCTTTACAGGACCGAAAATACGCTCACAAAATAACCCATCTCTTTCTGGTTTGTGCGTACGGTAATTTATAGTTTCAGGTTTTAAAACCTCACCTTTAGAAATTTCTAAAATAGCTTCTGGTGATGATAAACCTATTGAGATTTTATTAAACTTTTTTACAGTGTATTTCTCTTGATTTCTTGCCATGTCTTTTAATAAGTATTCAGTTGGCAGTATACAGTTTTCAGTAGGTTTCGCAAACTGCTAGCTACTACTGAAAACTGGTTACTGAAAAAATTTATTCCTCTAATCTAACGTCTAAACCTAAACCTTTAAGTTCATGCATTAATACGTTAAACGATTCTGGTAAACCTGGTTCTGGCATAGTTTCGCCTTTAACAATTGCTTCGTATGTTTTAGCTCTACCCATTACATCATCAGATTTTACAGTTAAGATTTCTCTTAATATACTAGATGCACCGTATGCTTCTAGTGCCCAAACTTCCATCTCTCCAAAACGTTGACCCCCAAATTGTGCTTTACCACCTAAAGGTTGTTGTGTTATTAATGAATAAGGTCCTATAGAACGTGCATGCATTTTATCTTCAATCATGTGTCCTAACTTAATCATATAAATGACACCAACAGTTGCTGGTTGATCGAAACGTTTTCCTGTTCCGCCATCATATAAATAAGTATGTCCAAATCTTGGTACACCTGCTTGATCTGTAATTTCATTGATTTGATCTAAAGATGCTCCATCAAAAATTGGCGTTGCATATTTAGTTCCTAGTTTTTGACCTGCCCAACCAAGAACAGTTTCATAAATTTGACCAATGTTCATACGAGAAGGCACCCCTAACGGATTTAACACGATATCAACAGGAGTTCCGTCTTCTAAGAAAGGCATATCTTCTGCTCTTACAATTCTAGCAACAATACCCTTGTTTCCATGACGTCCAGCCATTTTATCACCCACTTTTAACTTACGTTTTTTAGCGATGTAAATTTTAGCTAATTTTAAAATTCCTGCTGGTAACTCATCACCTACAGAAATAGTGAATTTTTGACGACGAAGGTTACCTTGTAAATCGTTTACTTTGATTTTATAATTGTGAACTAATTCACCTACTAAATCATTTAACTCCTTATCTGTTGTCCAAGAACCTGTTAAGTGAACGTAGTCATCTACAGAGTTTAACATTTTAAGTGTGTATTTTTTACCTTTTGGTAAAACTTCTTCTCCTAAATCATTAAAAACACCTTGTGATGTTTTACCACTAATAAGTGTAAATAACTTATCGATTAATTCATCTTTTAGACTCTCAAATTTAGAGATAAAAGATGCTTCTAAAGTTGCGACTGCTTCTTTATCTTTTAATCTCTTCGTCTTGTCCTTTACAGCTCTTTTGAATAATTTTTTATCAATTACTACACCTCTTAATGATGGAGAAGCTTTTAATGATGCATCTTTTACATCACCTGCTTTGTCACCAAAAATAGCGCGTAATAATTTTTCTTCTGGAGTTGGATCGGATTCTCCTTTTGGTGTAATTTTACCAATTAAGATATCCCCAGGATTAACTTCTGCCCCAATTCTAATCATCCCATTTTCATCCAAATCTTTAGTAGCCTCTTCAGAAACGTTAGGAATATCATTAGTTAGTTCTTCAACTCCTAATTTTGTATCTCTTACGTCTAAAGAATACTCATCAATATGTATAGATGTAAATATATCCTCACGAACTACTTTTTCAGAAATCACGATTGCATCCTCAAAGTTATACCCTTTCCAAGGCATAAAGGCTACCTTCATATTTCTACCTAAAGCTAATTCTCCTTTTTCTGTTGCGTACCCTTCACATAAAACTTGACCTTCAGATACTCTATCACCTCTTTCTACAATTGGTTTTAGATTGATTGAAGTTCCTTGATTCGTCTTTCTAAATTTGATTAAGTTATACGTAACTTCATCAGATTCAAAACTAACCAATTTTTCTTGTTCAGTTCTGTCGTACTTTATTGTAATTTTATTAGCATCTACGTATTCTACTACACCAGCTCTTTCTGCATTGATTAAGATTCGAGAATCTTTTGCTACTCTACGTTCTAAACCTGTACCAACAATTGGAGATTCTGGGCGTAATAAAGGAACTGCTTGACGCATCATGTTAGATCCCATTAATGCACGGTTGGCATCATCGTGTTCTAGGAAAGGAATTAAAGATGCAGAAATTGATGCAATTTGATTAGGGGCAACATCCATATAATTAATCTCATCTGGATTAACTACTGGAAAATCTCCTTCTTCACGCGCAATAACTCTGTCTAAAACGATAGTTCCGTCTTCATTTAATTCTAAATTAGACTGGGCAATTTTCATACCTTCCTCTTCTTCAGCACTTAAATATATTGGTTCATCAGTTGCTACAACACCATTAACTACTTTTCTATATGGAGTTTCAATAAATCCTAAATTATTCACTTTTGCAAATACTGCAAGTGAAGAAATTAAACCAATATTTGGTCCCTCAGGAGTTTCAATAGGACATAAACGTCCATAATGAGTATAGTGAACATCACGCACCTCAAAACCTGCTCTTTCTCTAGATAAACCTCCAGGTCCTAGTGCAGATAATCTACGCTTATGAGTAATCTCTGCTAATGGATTTGTTTGATCCATAAATTGAGACAACTGGTTTGTTCCAAAAAAAGAATTAATTACAGAAGATAATGTTTTCGCATTAATTAAGTCGATTGGTGTAAAAACTTCGTTATCACGTACATTCATACGCTCACGAATTGTTCTAGCCATACGTGCTAAACCAACACCAAATTGACCTGCTAATTGCTCACCTACAGTTCGTACACGTCTGTTAGATAAGTGATCGATATCATCAACCTCAGCTTTAGAATTTATTAACTCAATTAAATATTTAATAATAGTTATAATGTCTAATTTCGTTAATACTTTTTGATCAATTGGTTCATTTAAATGAAGCTTCGTGTTCATTCTAAAACGACCAACTTCACCTAAATTATAACGCTGTTCAGAAAAGAATAACTTATCTATAATACCTCTTGCAGTTTCCTCATCTGGCGGTTCTGCATTTCGTAATTGTCTATAGATATGTTCTACTGCTTCTTTTTCTGAATTTGTAGGATCTTTTTGTAATGTATTATGAATAATAGCGTAATCTGCCATATGGTTATCTTCTTTATGAAGTAGAACCGTTTTTGCACCTGCATCTATTATTTCATCAATATGTTCTTTATCAAGAATTGTATCACGATCAAGAATTATTTCATTTCTTTCAATTGATACAACTTCACCAGTATCTTCGTCCACAAAATCTTCATGCCAAGTTTTTAAAACTCTAGCAGCCAATTTACGCCCTAATACTTTTTTTAATCCAGCCTTAGAAACTTTGACTTCTTCCGCAAGGTCAAAAATTTCTAAAATATCTTTATCTCTTTCAAAACCAATAGCTCTGAATAATGTTGTAACTGGTAATTTTTTCTTTCTATCAATATAAGCATACATTACTTGATTGATATCGGTAGCAAATTCTATCCAAGAGCCTTTAAAAGGAATTACTCTTGCTGAATATAGTTTTGTACCGTTTGCATGGAAAGACTGTCCAAAAAATACACCTGGAGATCTGTGTAATTGAGAAACTACAACACGCTCTGCACCATTAATTACAAAGGTACCTGAGTTTGTCATATACGGAATTGTACCAAGATAAACATCTTGAACAATCGTTTCAAAATCTTCATGCTCTGGGTCTGTACAATATAATTTTAGTCGTGCTTTTAAGGGCACACTGTGTGTAAGACCTCTTTCAATACATTCTTGAATCGAATATCTTGGTGGATCTACAAAGTAATCTAAAAATTCTAATACAAACTGATTTCTTGTATCTGTTATTGGAAAGTTATCCATGAAGGTTTTGTATAAACCTTCTTCACCTCTTTCTTCTGCCTTTGTTTGAAGTTGGAAAAAATCTTGAAAAGATTTTACCTGAATATCCAAAAAATCTGGATACTCTTTTATCATTTGAGAAGTAGCGAAGTTGATTCTTTCAGTAGTGTTTTTCGTTGCCAAAAGAGAATATTTTTTTGATTAAAATCTAAATTAAAATAAAGAACGAATATATACACAAAATGGTTTAGGCCTAAAAACGAATTTCTAGTACCTAAACCTAAATTTGTTTTCCTGCTACACTAATATGTAGTCAGGATTAAAAGCTTATTTAAGCTCTACCTCAGCTCCTGCTTCTTCTAAAGCTGCTTTAAGACCTTCAGCCTCAGCTTTAGATACACCTTCTTTAACCGGTGCTGGTGCGCTATCTACTACACCTTTAGCTTCTTTTAATCCTAAACCAGTTAATTCCTTAACTAATTTTACAACTGCTAGTTTAGAACCACCTGCTGCTAATAAGATTACATCAAATTCAGTTTGCTCTTCAGCTTCACCGTCTCCTTCTGCTGCTGCTGGACCTGCTACTGCAACTGCTGCTGCTGGCTCAATACCATATTCGTCTTTTAATATAGTAGCTAATTCATTAACTTCTTTTACTGTTAAGTTAACTAATTGCTCTGCGAAATCTTTTAAATCTGCCATTTTAATTGTTTTTAAAAATTTTTATTTATTATAGTTTATTTGTGCGCGAAATTATTTTTCAGATAATGTCTTTAAAATACCTGAAAGTTTTTGTCCACCTGATTGTAATGCTGAAATAACATTTTTAGCTGGTGATTGTAATAATCCAATGATTTCTCCAATAAGTTCCTCTCTAGATTTAATATCTACAAGGGCATCTAATTGCTCATCTCCAATATATACAGACTCTTCTGCAAATGCTCCTTTTAATAGAGGCTTTTTAGATTTCTTTCTAAAGTCTTTTATTAATTTTGCCGGTGCATTAGAAGCCTCAGCAATCATCATTGAAGTATTACCTTTTAATACTGTTGGAAGTTTACCAAAGTCTTTGTCTGACGCTTCCATTGCTTTTGCAAGTAATGTATTTTTAACAACTGTTAACTGAACACCTGCTTTAAAACAAGCTCTACGTAAGTTTGATGTATTTTTTGCATTTAGACCTGAAATATCAGCTAAATATAACGTATTTGTTCCTGCTAATACTGCTGTTAAATCTTGTATTACCTGTGATTTCTCTTCTCTAGTCATAATTATAAGTTTTAACGTATTAAACAGTTTTTACTTCAACAGCAATACTAGGACTCATAGTACTAGAAATAAAAACGCTTTTGACATACGTTCCTTTTGCAGTTGTTGGTTTCAATTTAATAATTGTTTGTATTAACTCGTTTGCATTTTCTTCAATTTTTTTAGCATCAAAAGATACTTTTCCAATTGCAGCATGTACGATACCTGTTTTATCAACTTTAAAATCGATTTTACCAGCTTTTACATCTTGAACAGCTTTCGCAACATCCATAGTTACTGTACCTGTTTTTGGATTTGGCATTAAACCTCTAGGACCTAAAATTCTTCCTAAGGGACCTAATTTACCCATTACACTTGGCATCGTAATAATTACGTCTACATCTGTCCATCCTCCTTTAATTTTTTGAAGGTACTCATCTAACCCAACATAATCTGCACCTGCTTCTAAAGCTTCTGCTTCTTTATCTGGGGTAACTAATGCTAAAACTTTTACATCTTTTCCAGTTCCGTGAGGTAATGTTACAACACCTCTAACCATTTGATTTGCTTTACGAGGATCTACTCCTAAACGTACCGCTAATTCTACAGATGCATCAAACTTTACATTGGTAATGTCTTTGACTAGCACTGAAGCCGTTGCTAAATCATACGATTGAGAACGATCTAACTTTGCGTGTGCTTCTTTTTGCTTTTTTGTTAATTTTGCCATTTTACTACTTTTTATAAAGTTTATGCTGGTGCATTACCTTTTACTGTTAATCCCATAGAACGAGCTGTACCTGCAATCATTCTCATTGCTGAAGAAATTTCAAATGCATTTAAATCTACCATTTTGTCTTCTGCAATAACTTTAATTTGATCCCAAGTTACTGATGCTACTTTTTTCCTGTTTGGCTCTCCTGAACCTTTTTTAATTTTGGCCACTTCTAGTAACTGAACTGCTGCAGGAGGAGTTTTTACGACAAAATCAAATGATTTGTCTTTGAAAACAGTAATAACAACAGGTAAAATTTTACCTTGTTTGTCTTGCGTTCTTGCATTAAACTGTTTACAGAACTCCATAATGTTAACACCAGCAGCACCTAAAGCGGGTCCAACCGGCGGCGATGGATTCGCTGCGCCTCCCCTTACTTGTAACTTAACTACTTTACTAACTTCTTTTGCCATTTTAAAATGTTTAATGATTTATTTTAATTTTGAAGCTTAAAATAAATCGGTATTTATATATTTGTGTAACAATTATATCTTTTCTACTTGCATATAACTTAATTCTAATGGTGTTTTTCTTCCAAAGATTTTAACCATTACCTCAAGTTTACGCTTCTCTTCATTTACTTTTTCTATAGTTCCATCAAATCCATTAAATGGACCATCTACGACTTTAACGGTTTCACCGATGTTAAATGGAATTGCAACGTTTTCATCTTGAACTGAAAGCTCATCGACTTTACCTAACATTCTGTTTACTTCTGATTTTCTCATAGGAACTGGCTCACCACCTTTAGTTTCTCCTAAAAAACCAATAACACCTGTGATAGATTTAATTACGTGAGGTACTTCTCCTGAAAGATTTGCCTCAACCATTATATATCCAGGAAAGTAAACTTTTTCTCTATTAACTTTTTTACCGTTTCTAATTTGAACTACTTTTTCAGTTGGTACAATAACCTGACTAACGTAATCAGATAACCCTAATCTCGAAATTTCTGTCTCAATATAAGCTTTCACTTTATTTTCTTGTCCACCAATGGCTCTAACAACATACCATTTCATCACTGTATCAGCCATAATTTATTTTCTTAAAATAATTTAAAAAAGTTATCTAATCCAGTTTGAAAAACATAATCTATACCGGCAACTGCTAATGCAAATACAATTGTAAAAACAGCTACTGTAACAGTTGATTTTTGAGCCTCTTCTTTAGATATCCACGTCATGTGATTATTTAATTCCTCAAAAGAGTCTTTGATGTATTGTATAAAGTTCATTTTATTTTTATGTTTTATTGCACGGGCGGAGAGATTCGAACTCCCGACAGCTGGTTTTGGAGACCAGTGCTCTACCGCTGAACTACGCCCGTTTCTTATACATTGATAAAGGCATTCCGTTAAAAACGGAACACCCTTAGAATTTATTTATTAAAAAACTAAAAAAAAGTTAGTCTAATAATTCAGTTACCTGACCTGCTCCTACTGTTCTACCACCTTCACGGATAGCAAAACGTAAACCAACGTTTAATGCAATCGGTTGAAGTAAATCTACAGTAATTGTTAAGTTGTCTCCTGGCATTACCATTTCAACTCCTGCAGGTAAATTAATAGTACCCGTTACATCTGTAGTTCTTACATAGAACTGTGGACGATAGTTGTTATGAAATGGAGTATGACGACCACCTTCTTCTTTCTTAAGAACGTAAACCTCAGCTTTAAATTTACCATGTGGTGTAACTGATTTAGGCTTACATATAACCATTCCTCTCTTAATATCTTCTTTAGCAATACCTCTTAATAAGATACCTGCGTTATCTCCAGCTTCACCTCTGTTTAAAATTTGGCGAAACATTTCAATACCAGTAATAGTAGAAGTCATTTTCTCTGCTCCCATACCAATAATATCAACAACGTCTCCCGTATTAGCGATACCTGTTTCGATACGACCTGTTGCTACAGTTCCACGACCAGTAATAGAAAATACATCTTCAATAGGCATTAAGAATGGCTTATCAACCTCTCTTAAAGGCTCTTCAATCCAAACATCTACTTGTGCCATTAATTCAATAACGGTATCTACCCACTTTTGCTCACCATTTAAAGCTCCTAAAGCAGAACCAGAAACTACAGGACCATTATCTCCATCATATTCATAGAAAGATAATAATTCTCTTATTTCCATATCTACTAACTCTAGTAACTCTTCATCATCAACCATGTCAACTTTATTCAAGAAAACAACCATACGAGGAATACCTACTTGACGACCTAATAAAATATGCTCTCTAGTTTGAGGCATAGGACCATCAGTAGCAGCAACAACTAAAATCGCTCCATCCATTTGTGCCGCACCAGTTACCATGTTCTTCACATAATCCGCGTGACCTGGACAATCAACGTGTGCATAGTGACGATTGGCTGTTTGATACTCTACGTGAGAAGTATTAATTGTGATACCTCTTTCTTTCTCTTCCGGAGCGTTATCAATTTGATCAAATGATTTTGCGTCACAAAAACCAGCATCAGATAATACTTTAGTAATAGCTGCGGTTAATGTAGTCTTACCGTGATCTACGTGTCCGATAGTACCAATGTTTAAGTGTGGCTTCGAACGGTCAAAATTTGCTTTTGCCATGATTATTAATTTTAATTCTTTAGTTTAAATATATTTAGTGTCTAATAATGCGTATTACAATGAGCCAATGATGGGACTTGAACCCATGACCTCATCCCTACCAAGGATGCGCTCTACCAACTGAGCTACACCGGCTTTGTTGGATTTAATTTTGAGCGAAAGACCGGGTTCGAACCGGCGACATTCAGCTTGGAAGGCTGACGCTCTACCAACTGAGCTACTTTCGCAATATGTAAATTTTGTGGGGAGAGCAGGATTCGAACCTGCGAAGACGTAGTCAGCGGAGTTACAGTCCGCCCTCGTTGGCCGCTTGAGTATCTCCCCTCTAAATTTACTATTTTAATGAACTTATTTTTCTCTTTTAGAGCCGATGGAGGGACTCGAACCCACGACCTGCTGATTACAAATCAGCTGCTCTAGCCAGCTGAGCTACATCGGCTTTTGTTGCAAAAAAACAACCCGCTATTTCTAACGGATTGCAAATGTATAAAGTTTATTTTAATTTCTAAAACATTTTATAATTATTTTTCAAATTATTTTCATTTTTATGAAATTAATGAGTCTCTGTGCTTTTCTTTAGACCTTTTTAATTGTCTCTTTAAATTGTCAACTGCAGCATTAACGCCTTCTTCGAAGGTTTTCGTCTCTCTTTTGACAATTAATTCACTTCCTGGAATATTTATTTTTATTTCTGTAATTTTATTTTCTTTATCACTTGTATTTTGAACTTTTAAAAAAACTTCTGCATCTACTATCTTATCATGGAACTTTTCCAATGATTCTACTTTCTTTTCTACAAACTTAATTAATTGGATGTCTGCATTGAAGTTTACTGATTGCGTGAATACTTTCATAAATCATTCTTTTTTATATTGCCCCTAGGGTGAGCTTGGTTATATACTTTTTTTATAACTTCAAGACTATTGTGTGTATAGACTTGAGTGGAAGCTAAAGATGAATGCCCTAGCAATTCTTTAACTGAATTTAAATCTGCCCCTTCGTTAAGAAGATGTGTTGCAAAAGAATGCCTTAAAATATGTGGACTCTTTTTCAACTTCGTGGAGACTCTACTAAAGTATGAATTTATAATTCTGTAAACAAGGGTTTCATAAATTTTATTTCCTTTTTCTGTAATAAAAAGTTCTTCTAGTCCTGTAGAAAAATTTATTTTTAGTTCTAAATAGTTTTTTAAAGTTGACACAACAGACTGCAATAGAGGCACAAAACGTTCTTTATTTCTTTTCCCTAATACTTTAATTGTGTTCTCTGAAAAACTAATATTTCTTTCTTTTATATTTATGAGTTCGCTTCTTCTAATTCCTGTAGAGTAAAATAATTCTACAATTAATTTATTTCTTACGGATGTAAAATCATTTTCTTCATTAATGTTGTCAAGTACTAAATTAATTTCTTTAGATGTAAATGGAACTTGTACTTTTTGGGCAACCTTTAATGCTTTGTGTTTAGAAAGTGGATTTATTTCTATTTGTTCAGTTTTTTGAAGAAATTTATAAAATGATTTTAGCGAACTTACTTTTCTATTAATTGTTCTATTTGAAATTTTACCATCAACTAAAGAAACGATCCAATTTCTTATTTGCGGATAATTTACCTCTACTAATTCTTCTTCATTGTATTCTTTGATTAAAAAGTCTCTAAAAGCAACTAAATCATTCTTATAGGCTATTACTGTATGTATGGAGTATTTTTTTTCGAGTGACAAATAATCTAAAAAGGAAGCTATCAAAATAGTTGTTGGTTGTTAGTTGTTTGTAAATTTACAAAATTTAGCCCACAAAAAAACTCGTAACACATAATGTGTTACGAGTTAATTATTCTAGGAAAATAAGTTACAATTCCGCTAAAAAAAAAACGAAATTAATTCTTATTACAGTTTTAAGTTAGCCTTAGAGGCTTCTTAAAATTGTGTTTTATTAACCTACTTCTTCTTGTGTTCTTAATTTTTGAACGTAAGACGCTTTAATTTTCTGAGCTCTATTCGCTACAGATGGCTTCATGAAGTTTTTTCTGCTACGCAAGTTCTTCATTGTCTTGGTTCTATCAAATTTTCTCTTATAGCGCTTTAAAGCTCTATCGATATTTTCTCCTTCTTTTACAGGTATAATTAACATAAGTATGCACCTCCCTTCATAGTATCTTTATATTTTGAATAGTAATTAAACTATTGGTTTATTTTTTGGTTTGCAAATGTAAGTATTAATTAACAATTACAAATTAAAATTTTTATTTCTTTTTAGAAACGTAATTTGCGTTAGGGATTGAAACGGCATCCTTTTTTGTTTTTCACAAAAAAGATAAAGTGAAAAGCCCGACCTTTTAGGGAACGCCCTTTAAAAGTTATTAGTAATTAGTTGTCAATTATCCGTGATAAGATATCGGTTGTAAGTTAACGTTTGGTAATAAAGAAAAATTCTACAAAATTTTGATATCTTGTAGAATTATATTTATAACAATGTAAAGAATTTATGTAGCTGGTTTATATTCTTTATGATCGATTACAATTTTTGCAATAATTTCTTTTAATATTTCTGATGTTCCGCCTCCAATTGGACCTAATCTACTATCTCTTAATAAACGTGCCATTGGATACTCTTCCATATAGCCATAACCACCTAACATTTGAAGTGCGTCGTAAATAACTTCGTCTGCAATTTTTGTTGACAATAATTTAGACATACTTGCCTCTTTTACAACGTATTGACCGTCATTTAAACGTTTCGTGATCGAATAGTTATATTCTCTACACATATCAACTTTACTGGCCATTTCTGCAATTTTGTGTCTTAATGCTTGAAATTTATCTAAAGATTTACCAAAGGCAACTCGTTCTTTTATATAATTTACAGCATAATCTAGAGCAAATTCTGCTCTTGCGTGCGCATTTACACCCATTATTAAACGCTCTAAAGCAAAGTGCTGCATAATGTAAGGAAACCCTTTTCCTTCTTCACTTAATAAGTTTTCTAAAGGAATTTCTACGTTATCGAAAGCAATTTCTGCTGTATCTGACGCACGCCATCCTAGTTTATCTAATTTAGTTGCAGAGATTCCTTTTGTATCTCTATCTACTATGAATAAACTTATTCCCTTGTATTTTTCTGATGGATCTGTTTTTGCAGCAACAATTAAATAATCTGAGTAAACACCGTTTGTAATGAAAGTTTTAGAACCATTTAATATATATTTATCTCCTGTTTTTATTGCTGTAGAACGCATTCCTGCAACATCACTACCACCAAAAGGTTCTGTAATACACAAACAACCAATTAAATCTCCTTCTACACTTGGAACTAAATATTTTTGCTTAGCAGCTTCATTTGCTTCTTTATTTAAATGTGTCATTGCTAAATATTCGTGCGCCCACATTGCAGCTGCAAATCCGCCAGAATTTATTTTTTGTAATTCTTCTAAGAAAATTACTGTATAAAAAAGATCTAGATTCATTCCTCCGTATTCTTCTGGAGTTGATAAACCAAAATAACCCATTTCACCAAATTTTTTCCAAATAAAACGTTCTATCGTTCCTGTTTTTTCCCATTTTTCTATATGAGGAACCACTTCTTTTTGTAAAAATTCTTTGAAACTTAAGCGAAATGCTTCATGTTCTTCAGTAAAATACATACTGTTCATAAGCAAAAATTTGTTTATTGTTTGTTAGTTTAATTTGCTAACAAATATAAGGCTATTCTATCGTACTTATCTAAAGGAAAATCTTTGATATTTTTTAATTCTGAAAGATCCTGAAGCTCAGCAACTTCATTTCTGTAATTGAAAATTTTCTTACATAATTCGTAATCTATATAAGGATTTTTAATCAATTCCTTGAAAGTAGCGGTGTTTACATTTACTTTTTTTATAATAGGTTTATCAATAATTTTAAAAATTGATAAGACTTTATCAGCTACAATCTTATCCAATCCCCACACTTCGTACAGTTGGTTTTCAAAAGTAAATCCCTGTAATTTAGAACGATACTGAATAATTCGTTCTGAAAACGCCAATCCAATTCCGTTAATTGTTTTAAAATCTGCTGCGGTTGCTTTGTTAATGTCTAAAGTCGACCTTATAATAGCACTCGAGACGACATTATTTTTATAAAAAGACTGCTTGCTTGGACTGGAGTTATTTTGATTTACTACCCAATCTGGAAATTTAAAATACGGAGCAATTCTGTTTAATAAAGAATCAGACACTTTAGTTACTTGCTGAAATTCATTTTTTGAGTTGATGAATTTATTTATTTTTCTAAAAGCTAATAATCGATCTATTTCTGCTAAAGACATTCCTAATTGCTCTCCTTTATAATCGCTAATATAATTGGGATTAAAAGGATATATTTTAGGTTTTCTATTTTCAATTTCAACAGCTTTTAAACTATCAATTTGATTTTGAAAAGCTACAATTTCTAGTTTATTTGTGTCAATAATTTTATCCGAAGAAAAAACATCTGAAAAAATAATTACCTGAAGAAGAAGTATTAAAAAAATTAAAAAAAAAATCCCATTTCTTTGGCTTTTATTATACCAGAAATGGGATTTAAATATATTCATTGTTAATGCTATTTACATGTGTTTAGTTACATCGATAGCACCATCTTGAATTGCTTCTTTTTTCATTGTAATTGCGCCTATATAACGTTTCATTTCTTGTCTTACTTTTGGAAACAAGAATAATAAACCTATCATATTTGGGAAAACCAATGCTAAAATCATTGCATCAGAAAACTTAATTACTGCATCTAATGTTGCAGCAGCACCAATAACAACAAATATTAAAAATAATATTTTATACGTTATATCTGCAGCTTTACCTTTACCAAACAAATACTTCCAAGATTGTAGACCATAATATGACCAAGAAATCATTGTAGAGAATGCAAATAATACAATTGCAACAGTTAATACATAAGAGAAATGCGGAATTACAGAATCGAATGCCATTGATGTTAAATCAACACCGTTAATTGTTTCTCCAGTAGAATTTAAAATAACACTACTTCCGTGCGCTGAAGTATAATTAAATACCGATTGAGCGTCTGTACCGTTAATGTTGAAGAAAATAATAACTAAAGCTGTCATTGTACAAATAACAACCGTATCAATAAAAGGCTCTAAAAGTGCAACAACACCTTCGGATGCAGGATATTTTGTACGAACAGCAGAGTGTGCAATTGCAGCAGAACCTGCTCCTGCTTCATTAGAAAACGCGGCTCTTTGAAAACCAACAATTAATACACCTACTAAACCACCAAGCCCTGCCATAGGAGAAAATGCGCCATCCATAATTAATTGAAAAGCAAAACCGATATCATTAAAGTTTGCAAAAATAATTATTAAAGATGCTACAATATATAAACCTGCCATAAAAGGTACAATTTTTTCAGTAATTTTAGCAATACGCTTAATACCACCAATAATTACGATACCTACTAGAATAGCTAAAATAACCCCAATAATTACTCCTGTGGAACCTCCTTGTAAATTAAATAATGAGCTAATTTGAACAGCAGCTTGGTTGGATTGAAATGCATTCCCACCTCCAAAAGAAGCACCAACACATAGTATAGCAAAAACTACACCTAATACTTTACCTACAGCCCCAAAACCAATTTCTTTAAATCCTTTTGATAAATAATACATTGGGCCACCGTAGATGGTGCCGTCTGCACCTACATCTCTATATTTTACTCCTAAAGTACACTCTACAAATTTTGTAGACATTCCTAATAATCCACAAACAACCATCCAAAAGGTTGCTCCTGGGCCACCTAGACCAATTGCAACGGCAACACCTGCAATATTACCTAAACCAACGGTTCCAGAAACTGCTGTTGCTAATGCTTGAAAATGCGAAACTTCTCCATGAGCACTTTCATCACGGATAGTATCTGCAATATCTTCTACTGCTAAAGCTTCATCATTATTATATAATTTATCAACTCCATGTTTTTCGATGTCTACATATTTACCTCTAACGGTATTTATAGCTGTAGAAAATTTCGTAAAACCAGGAAATTTAAAATAAATGGTAAAAAAAGTTGCTCCAGAAACTAATAATAAAACAACAAAAGGAATATTATAACCTGCAATTGGCACCGTTGTTAGAACTAAATTTTCCCACCAAGTTGCGAATGGCATAAATGCATCATCTACTAGCTCGTCTAATCCTTTTTCTTGTGCAAATGATAACATTGGAATTGCTAATAAAAGCAATGAAAGAAATTTTTTCTTCATAATTTTCGTTAAATTAATGTTTACTTGTTAGTACAGCGCAATATCATAAAAAATTAGTTTTACAACAACTTTTTATCGTTAAATGTTAAGTTTCACAAGGTTGTTGTTTAATTCCTTGTGTTATTTTTGTAAATTTATTAATTTATTTTCAAAATCGATTGGTTTTTCTTTAAAAATTTCAGGTTCTAATTCATACCATTTATAAACTGCTTTCAGAGGTGTTTTTACGTTGAGTTCTTTGCGTAGTCCAGAATGCCTCTTGACTGTGTTGTAAGTTGTCAAAAAGC
>Ga0209284_10001247_pt1 | contig 39827 bp, 40 predicted proteins | sample FRY03_FD_187211 | JGI IMG/M metagenome (GOLD analysis project Ga0209284, IMG submission 187211) | Freshwater microbial communities from Lake Fryxell liftoff mats and glacier meltwater in Antarctica - FRY-03 (SPAdes) (version 2) | ecosystem: Environmental > Aquatic > Freshwater > Ice > Glacier... | reverse complement strand
ACTGATTCAGATCAGCGCATTCGAAAGCTGGAAGGCAAGTCATCTGATAGCGACAGCGATGAGGCTTACCTTGGTTATGAAGACTTAGAGGATTCTGACGAGTTCGAAGAAGATTCCGAAGAAATCGAAGAAGATTCAGTCGAGTTGGAAGCAACCTCTACTGAGCTCGAATCGGATTCTGAAATAGATTCCGAGGAATTCGAAGTGGATTAATCCACGATGCTTAGTAATACCAAGTTCGACTTGGACCGTTGCTTTACGGGCTAAGCCGAATCAAACCCCATTAAAATAGGCATTTTTATGTAATTTGCCGATAATTAGTTCTTAATCTTTACAAAATGAGACTATAGGCTAGAATAAGAATCATTATGGGACGAGCGATAGAAGTAAACACAACGGCAACGCTGAATGCACTTGCTGATCTTGGCAATCACATTCACCAGCAACGGCGAATCTATGGTCTAACAACAACTGAATTGGCTACAGCTGCTGGAATATCACGTGTCACGCTGCATCGCATTGAGACTGGCGCACAAAGTGTTACTGCGGGTGCATATGCCTCAGTACTGCACGCGCTCGGGGAGAAGATTGGAACTGACAGCCCAACCAAGAAGCCAGAATTGCCCCAGCAAATCAAGATTGCAAATTTTCCCGAATTAAAAAAGCTCGCCTGGCAAATTAAATCAACAGCAGAACTGACTCCAAATGAGGCTTGGAAGATTTACACCAGAAATTGGCGCTACATCGACCAAGAGCTCTTGAGTAAAATGGAATCTGAACTAATAAAGAAATTGCAAGAAAACTTTGAAGGTGCATTGCATGTATAGGCGAGAACGTCACCAAATTATTGCTTCCTTGCTGTCAACACTTGATGGCGAGCTCTTGAAACAGCACCAATGTTATTTCGGTGGCGGCACGGCAATTGCTATGCGCTATGGCGAATTCCGAACTTCTTTTGATATCGATTTTTTGATCGCAGATAATTCAAATTTCGTTGACTTAAAGTCACTTGTAAGAGGTCAAGGCTTTGCCGCATTAATTAAGCCAGACTTTCGCTCAACAGTTATCGGAAGTGATCCGATCATGGATAAGTATGCAATCCGCGGATCAATGCGGCTTTTGACTGAGAACTTAAAATTCGAAATCGTTGTTGAGGGCTATTTGACTCTTGATGAACCAAGCGATGAGGATTTCGTTAACGGGATCGCATCGCTGACTGAAGTGGACTTAGTTGCAACTAAATTATTGGCAAATTCCGATCGATTCAGTGATGACGGTACGTTCAATCGAGATGCAATTGACTTGGCATTTATGGAAATCAACAAGATTTCTAAATCTCGTGGGTACCAGAAGGCTTTAAGTGCTTACGGCGCGGATGTTGAGCGCAATTTAATCAAAGCAATCGATAACTTGCAATCCAATCCTGACTGGCTTGACCGGTGTATGAATTTCATGGAAATAGAGGAGCCTCGCTGTGTCGTACTCAAGAAATTGGCAACGCTGCGCGCCGGCCTGGACTAAGAGACTTGTTCGTTAAGGATAAAACTAGACAATAATCCACAGTGGCCAGCCATTAACAACTAGCGCAACTTATGATCGTTACGGCTAATGGATCGCCATGATTACTCCAAAACTGTTGGAGGAAAAAATGTGGAATAACTATGTTGAGATAACTGGCCGAGTGACAACAACTGGCGAGCAAATTGAACTACCAAGCGGGGATACATTGACGCGCTTTCGTGTTGTTATTCCGCGGGAAAAGCCAACTACTAAAGCCACCGTGGACACTATCGATTGCGTGAGCTTTAAGGCAGGCGTTAGCAAGAAAGTCATGAAACTTGCAGAGGGCGAAGTCGTTGAACTTCAAGGGCAGTTACGTCGTCGGTTTTGGCAAACCGGAACAGGAGTTGCTTCGCGCATGGAAGTGGAAGTGACTAGCGTGAGCGTGGTTCGAGATAGCGCGGATAGTTAGTTTGTAAAAATCCAATTCAGGACGGTTCTAGGGCATGTTGTAAGTTTCTGGCATCATTGGGTTGTGACTTCATTTACTAAATCAAGTGATGTGCTGGCTATGGTCTACGACACTGCGCTGCTTGACCTTGATGGCGTGGTCTATATCGACCAAGATGCTGTTCCTGGCGTGATTCCGGCGCTAAATCTTGCTCGTGATGAATTCGGTATGCGGCTTACTTACGTAACGAACAATGCGTCGCGATCATCGCAGCGAGTAGCTGAGCATTTAATTGAACTTGGACTTAAAGTCACTGCTGATGATGTTGTTACTTCCGCGCAAGCCGGAGCTGCTGAGCTTGCAAAAATACTTGCCCCAGGCTCGCGAGTATTTGTTATCGGAAGTGAGGATCTTTCGCGCGAAGTTGAATTAGTTGGCATGGTTGCAAGTCATGATGACTCGTTAACTTACGACGCAGTGATTCATGGTTACTGGCCGGATATGCCATGGCGCATTCTGGATTACGCCGGGGAAGTTTTGCGCACGGGTGTGCCATGGATTGCAACCAACATGGATATGACAATTCCAACACCTGATGGCATCGCACCGGGAAATGGCACCATGGTCACAGCCCTTGGTCACAGCGTAAATCGCGTGCCAACTTTGGTGGCCGGCAAACCCGAGACTCCGCTGATGCAACAATCCATTGCCCGAACTGGCGCTAAGCGACCGCTAGTAATTGGTGATCGCTTAGATACTGACATTCACGGGGCAAATAATGTCGGCGTTGATTCGTTGTTGGTGCTTTCTGGGGTAACGACGCTGCCGGAGATATTGCTGGCACCAGTTGAGCTGCGGCCAACATATATTGCCTTTGATGCCACTGCCGTTTTGGAGCCTCAAATTGGCGTTAAATATGTGGGAAGAATCGCATCTTGCGAAGGTTGGCAAGTTATGGCGGGGGATATTTTCGGCTCAGGCGATGAACTTCTTGGGTTTAAGGCAATTGCAGTGGCATATTGGAGCGGCTTCATGAGTATTGACGCCGCCATGGAGAACCTGCGCGAGATGGATCTGGGTGTGCAATAAGTACTGTTTTCGGGTTACCGTTAGACATGGATAATTTAAAGGGCTTTGCCGGCATCGCTAAAGACATACTTGAGGATTCGGTAAATCAGATCAAAACTAACGTGTCTGCAAACTCCAAAGATGGCGTGGACTCCAAGTTAGTTGTTGAGGCAATCACTGCAGTTGGCACCCTTGCTGGCGGAATTATCGTGGAATTTTTAGACAAGTTGCCAAAGCCAGGTTGTGGTTCTGGCTCAGTTGATGAAAAAGCTCGTAACTTAGCAACTTCAGAACTTGAAAAACTTATTGGTCGCATGGGACTAGTTCAAGAAGATGAATTAGCAGCCCTACGTAAGCGTGTAGTTGACCTTGAGGCTGCGCTTAAAAAAGCCGCCAAACCAGCGCCTAAATCCAAGTCTTAATTCGAGTCGGCCAAAGCTTGGCCACAGACCACGCAATAGGCTGTAGTCATGGAAAATTCTGAGTTAACCGATTACATTGACACTCTTGAAGAGGTAGTCAATGAAAGCGAATCTGCTGAATTACTCGGGCAAAATTCCGAACTTTTTGAAGATGACCAGACCCCAACTGCTCCCGTTGTTTCCATGGAATCACTGCCAGTAACAGGTGAGGCTCGCGTTGACGACGCACTTGGCCGCTTAGCTGATCTTTCTGGATTACCAGTTCATGAACATGTTGCAGTGTTTGAAGATGTGCAGCGCCGGTTACACGAAACTTTGGCTGACCTCGCAGGTCAGTAACGCGAACTACAAAACTTAAAAATTGTGACTCGCCGCCGACTGGACGTTGAATTAGTTCGAAGGCATTTAGCGCGTAGCCGCGAACAAGCCCAAGAATTAATTGCCGATGGCTTAGTAATTGTTGGCGGCATGATCGCGACAAAAGCAGCGAGCCAAGTCGATGAAACTGCTGGCATAAAAGTAAACCTTGATCCAGATGAAGATTACGTTTCGCGCGGTGCGCACAAACTTATTGGCGCATTAGATGCTTTCGGAATCGATGTTGCAGGACTTGTCGCACTGGACGCCGGCGCATCAACGGGCGGCTTTAGCGATGTGTTACTTCGCCGCGGGATTGCCCAGATTTATTGCGTTGATGTTGGCTACGGCCAGCTCGCTTGGAAAGTGAGTCAAGATCCAAAAGTTACTGTCATGGATCGTACAAACATCCGGTATTTAACGCCGGAAACTCTCGGCGCCAAAGTCGATTTAATAGTCGCTGATCTCTCGTTTATTTCGCTAGAAACGGTGTTGCCAGCCTTAGTTTCCGTGCTAAATCCAGCCGGGCAAGTTTTGCTCATGGTTAAGCCGCAATTTGAAGTTGGCAAAGACGCCATTGGCCCAGGCGGTGTTGTGCAAGACAATGCGCAACGCATCGAGTCAGTCAATAAGATCGCAGGTAAGGCATTTTCACTTGGACTTGGCACCGCCGGGGTAGTAGCAAGCCCGCTACCTGGTCCTTCTGGAAATGTTGAGTATTTCTTGTGGCTAAAGCCTGGTTCGCCAGCGCCGCAAGAAAGCGATGTTGAGCGAGCAGTGCAGGAAGGACCGCAATGACGCGAAAAGTTTTATTCGTAGTTCATGGCGCGCGTCCTAATGCATATTCCGTTGCCCGTGCTGCGGCTAAAGGTTTACTTGCCAACAACATCGCTGTTGCTTGCGCAGATTCTGACGCCGATCAATTAGAAATTCCAGAAGTTACTGCTGCAACAGATGCGGCCGGATGCGAACTCGTTGTTGTGTTCGGCGGCGATGGCACCATACTTCGCGGCATTGAAATTGCCCGCGCTCATGACATTCCAGTACTCGGCGTGAATCTTGGTCACGTTGGATTCTTGGCCGAAGCTGAACCAGAAGATATCGAAAGTGTGATCAGCGTTGTTGTTAACAATGAATGGTCTGTCGAAGAACGTTTAACGCTTGCAATTTCGGCAACTGACGTTGATGGTCGCACCTGGGAATCGTGGGCGCTTAACGAAGTTGCAATCAAGAAATTTAATCGCGAACACATGGCCAATCTTTTAGTCAGCATTGATGAGCGCCCAGTTTCCCAGTGGGCTTGTGATGGCGTGCTGGTTGCAACTCCTACTGGATCAACTGCGTATGCATTTAGCGCAGGCGGCCCGGTTGTTTGGCCCGAAGTTGAAGCCATGTTAGTTGTGCCCGTTAGCGCGCACGCACTTTTTTCTAAGCCACTTGTTGTTTCGCCAAAATCAATTGTTGATGTTGAAATTACAACTGGTCCAGTTGTCGTCAGCGCCGATAGCCAGCGCAATACCGATTTAGCAACGGGCGCGACACTTCGAATTGTGCGAAGTCCAAAGCCGGTAAAACTTGCGCGCATTCATCCAACGCCATTTACTGAGCGCTTAGTAGCAAAATTTGAATTACCAGTTCACGGCTGGCGAGCTAAGTAAGAAAACCAATGATCGAACAACTGCGAATAAAAAATCTTGGCGTAATTCGCGATGCCACTTTAGATTTCTCACCTGGGTTAACCGTATTAACTGGGGAAACTGGCGCGGGAAAAACTATGGTTTTTCGGAGTCTGCACCTGCTTTTTGGTGGCAAAGCAGATAGCTCGCTAATTTCCACCGGCGCCGAACAAGCCTCCGTTGAAGCAGACGTGGCAATGCCCGCAGAATTAATTGCTCGCCTGGATGAATTGGGCGGGGAGATGGAAGATGGCAACATGGCAATCATCACGCGCCAAGTTAATTCAACTGGGCGCAGCCGTTCTTTTGCTGGCGGTGTGTCTGTGCCCGCTGGCGTAGTTGGCGAACTCGGCGAAGCGCTAGTTGCAGTGCATGGCCAAAGTGATCAACTTCGTTTAACAAAAACTGAACAACAACGTTTACTACTTGATCGCTATGCAGGTGAGTCATTAGAAAAGCAAATGGCAACTTACACAAAATTCTGGGACGCAGCTCGCGCACTTGAGCGACGCATCGCAGCCATGACAACTGATGCGGGCACTCGGGCTGCGCAATTAGAACGCATCACGCGAATTTTGGAACAAGTTGATTCCCTTAAGCCGCTGGTTGGGGAAGATCATGAACTTGATGAAGAAGCAAAGCGACTTTCTCACACTGAAGCGCTCTATGAAGTAACAGCGCGCGCGAGTGAATTGCTAACAACTGGCGAAGGTGATGACTTGCCGGTTGTTGCCGCCCTTGCCACAGCGCGTAAAGGCCTTGATCACGAGCGCACACTGGATGCGACCCTTGGCGAATTTGCGGATCGCATGAAAGAACTTGAAATTTTGACCGCCGATTTATCTGCTGACATAACTTCTTATTCCGCTGGCATCGATGCCTCCCCGCAGCGGTTGTCGTTTGTGGAATCGCGCCGAGCAGCGCTCAAGGGATTAACGCGCGAATTTGGCGATGTGGACGACTTACTTGCTTGGGTTAAAGAAAACCGGCCACGCGTTGCGCAACTTGCTGGCGGGGATGAAGCACTTGGCGAATTGCGCGCTGAACTTATCCAAGTCCAAGCCGACTTAACAAAAGCAGCCAGCGATGTCACGAAAGCTCGCACTAAAGCAGCCGCCGGATTTTCAAGCGCCGTAACCGGGGAACTTGCCAGCCTTGCAATGGTTGGCGCGACTGTGCAATTCAAATTAAGCCCAGCAACTCCGGGGCCAACTGGGGCAGACTTGGTGGAACTTGGCTTGATTAGCCGGCCAGATTCCCCATGGATCCCTATGGCTAAGGGCGCATCCGGTGGTGAACTCAGTCGAATCATGTTGGCAGTTGAAGTGGTCTTGGCCGCAGCCGATCCAACTGAGACTTTTGTCTTTGATGAGGTCGACGCGGGCGTTGGCGGGGCCGCTGCCGTCGAGGTTGGCAAGCGCCTGGCTCGTCTGGCGCAAAACGCGCAAGTAATTGTGGTCACTCACTTGCCGCAAGTTGCTGCCTTTGCTGACCGGCACCTTGTTATAGCGCGCTCGGATGGGCAAGAAGTTCACAGCTCGGCGGTAACCCAAGTCCAACAAGGTGATCGCGTTGCGGAATTGTCGCGAATGCTGGCTGGTCTTGCCGATAGCCAAGCCGGCAGTCAACTTGCCGAGGAATTACTTGCTTTGGCGCAAGCCGAGCGCGATGGCAAGCCAGCTGCGCGCTCAAAAGCCAAGGCGTAAGGCAACACGCCGTATTTATTACGTGCAGGGCAACACGCAACTAGGAAGTATCGACCCGATTAGCAAACTTGGCGCCCAGTGAGTTAAGTTTGTATTCCGTGGGTAACAGCAAACATGTGTTCGTAACGGGAGGCGTTGCCTCATCACTCGGTAAGGGTCTTACCGCATCATCCCTTGGAAATCTTTTAACTGCTCGTGGCCTTCGCGTCACTATGCAAAAGCTGGATCCGTACTTAAATGTGGATCCTGGCACCATGAATCCGTTTCAACATGGCGAAGTCTTTGTTACCAATGATGGCGCCGAGACTGACCTTGATATCGGTCACTACGAGCGCTTCTTAGATCGTGATTTACATGGCAGCGCGAACGTTACAACTGGCCAGGTTTACTCCACAGTCATTGCAAAAGAGCGTCGCGGTGAATATCTTGGGGACACCGTGCAAGTTATTCCGCACATCACCAATGAAATTAAGTCGCGCATTCTTGCTATGGGTAGCGATGACATAGATGTTGTTATTACCGAAGTCGGCGGCACAGTTGGGGACATTGAATCGTTGCCATTCCTTGAATCAATTCGCCAAGTTCGCCATGAAGTTGGCCGCGACAATGTTTTCTTCTTGCACGTTTCGCTCTTGCCATACATCGGACCATCCGGGGAATTAAAAACAAAACCAACACAACACTCCGTTGCTGCGCTTCGCAGCATTGGTGTCCAGCCGGATGCGATCGTGCTTCGCGCAGATCGCCCAATTCCAGATGGCATTAAGCGCAAAATTTCTTTGATGTGCGACGTTGACGAAGAAGCAGTAGTTTCTGCCGTTGATGCGCCAAGTATTTATGACATTCCAAAGGTGCTGCACTCTGAAGGTCTAGATGCCTACGTAGTTCGCCGTCTTGGTCTGCCGTTTCGCGATGTTGACTGGACGCTTTGGGATGACTTGCTGCGCCGAGTTCACAATCCAGCCCACGATGTCACCGTTGCCTTAGTTGGTAAATACATTGATTTGCCTGATGCGTACTTATCTGTGACTGAAGCGTTACGAGCTGGCGGCTTTGCCAACAATGCGCGCGTAAACATTCGCTGGGTAGCCTCCGATGATTGCGATACGGACGCAGGCGCGAAAAAAGCCCTAGGCGATGTTGATGCGATCTGTGTGCCCGGCGGTTTTGGGGTGCGCGGTATCGAGGGCAAGCTTGGCGCCTTGCGGTTTGCGCGCGAGAACAAGATTCCAACACTTGGGCTTTGTCTTGGGTTGCAGTGCATGGTCATTGAATACTCGCGCAATGTTGCTGGCATCAAAGATGCGAACTCTGCTGAATTTGATGAGAAAACTGCTAACCCAGTTATTTCCACAATGGCTGATCAAACTGATGTAGTTGCTGGCGAGCGCGACATGGGCGGCACTATGCGTCTTGGTATGTATCCCGCTGCGCTTAAATCCGGCAGCACAGCAGAGCGAGTTTATGGCAGCGTATTAGTTGAGGAACGTCATCGCCATCGCTATGAAGTAAACAACACTTACCGCGATCAATTAGAAACTGCTGGCTTAGTGTTTTCCGGAACTTCGCCCGATGCTCACTTAGTTGAGTACGTGGAATTGCCAGTTGAAGTTCACCCGTATTACATCGGTACCCAAGCCCACCCAGAATTACGTTCTCGTCCAACTCGCGCGCATCCATTGTTCAAGGGTTTGATCGAGGCCGCGCTAGCTCGTCGCGCTTAAAACTTTAATTATGATTTCTGATCGCGTCGTCACTTACCCAGTAGCAATGAGCGAGACTGCATTTGCTGGTTACGTCTGGGATGTTCGCCGCGAAGAATTCACGCTAAATGAAAACCAAGTCACGCGCGATTTTTTAGTGCATCCTGGGGCAGTTGCGATCATTGCGTTAAATGATGCTGGCGAATTGTTATTAATTGAGCAATATCGACATGCGCAAAGCAAGATCATGTGGGAAGCCCCGGCTGGGTTAATGGATTTAGCAAATGAAAATCCGCTAGAAACCGCTAAGCGCGAACTTTATGAAGAAACGGGTTATGTTGCCAAGACTTGGAACGTGTTACTTGATTTCGCAAACTCACCTGGGGGATCATCCGAGCAAATTCGGATCTATTTTGCCCGCGATGTTTCGCTGCACCCAGATGGGCGCCCAGTTGGAAGCGATGAAGAACTTGATATGCCGGTGCACTGGATTGCAATTCAAGACATCTTGGAATCAATTCGCCGGGGCGCAATAACTAATCCGCAATTAGTAGCGGGTACGCACGCAGCTTTGATTGCATTGGCCGAACCAGACCTTGCGCTTCGAAGTGCGGACGCGCCGTGGCACGCCCGAGAAGATGTCCTTGCTACTAAGCGAGTTTGGCTGCCAAAAAACTAGGTAATTCGTAGCCAAAAGGATGCATTTTTGCGGTATCCGAATTAGGCATTAAAAACACTGATGTTTTTCGAATCTAGGGCTTCGAAATCGGTACCCCAAAATATCTAATTAGGGTTTTCACGGCTAGCGTATGACAAGGCAAGCAATGAAGCTTGGCCACATCCGAAAGGTTTCCCTCATGAAGATTGGCGTTCCGCGCGAAATCAAGAACCATGAATACCGCGTAGCAATCACCCCTGCCGGCGTAATGGAAATGACTCGCAATGGCCATGAAGTTTTTATCGAGCATGACGCTGGTATCGGCTCCTCGATCTCAAATGACGAGTATGTAAAAGCTGGCGCAAAGATGCTGGCAACTGCGGATGAAGTTTGGCAGACCGGCGAGATGATCATGAAAGTTAAAGAGCCAATCGCTGTCGAATACGATCGCATGCGCGAAGGACAATTGCTATTTACTTACTTGCACCTTGCGGCTGAGCAAAAGTGCACGGACGCATTACTTAAGAACAAAGTAACTGGCGTTGCTTATGAAACAGTTGAACTTCCAGATCGCTCACTTCCACTACTTGCTCCGATGTCAGAAGTTGCTGGCCGGTTAGCACCACAAGTTGGCGCACATTCACTAATGCGCGCAAACGGTGGCCGCGGCGTTTTACTTGGCGGCGTTCCTGGAGTGAAGCCTGCAAAGGTTGTCGTACTTGGCGGCGGTGTTTCTGGATTACACGCAGCGCAAATCGCACTTGGTATGGGCGCTGATGTCACAATTCTCGATTTGAACATCCCGCGTCTTCGCCAAATTGACTTGGCATTTAATGGGGCAATTCGCACGCTTGCTTCAAATGCGTTTGCGATTGAAAACGAATGTTTAGCAGCAGACCTAGTTGTTGGCGCGGTTCTTGTGCCAGGCGCGAAAGCGCCGAAGCTAGTGAGCAACGATTTAGTTTCGCGCATGAAGCCGGGCTCAGTACTTGTTGACATTGCAATTGATCAGGGCGGTTGCTTTGAAGATTCCCATGCCACAACACACGCGGATCCAACTTACGCAGTTCACAACACAGTTTTCTACTGCGTTGCCAATATGCCAGGTGCGGTGCCAAACACTTCAACTTACGCATTGACTAACGTGACTCTGCCTTACGCAGTTGCGCTGGCTAATAAGGGTTGGAAGCAAGCACTTAAAGATGACAAGGCATTAGCACTTGGGCTAAACACCCACGCAGGCAAAGTTACTTACCCGGCCGTTGCCGAAGCTTTTGGTTATGAATTGCTGTCCCTAGAAAGCGCCCTTGCTTAATTAATCGCGTACGGTTACTGGCAATGAGACTTACTGACTTCTGGGATCGCATGGAACAAGCCCTCGGCGCTGGCTATGCGCGCTCGTGGGCAGCTGATTTTCATGTCCCAGCCCTTTCGGGTAGAACTGTGGATCAAGCCCTAGCCCAAGGCGAAGATGCCCAATTGGTTTGGCGGGCAGTTCACCAAACCCTTGATTTGCATCCTAAATATCGCTAAATCGGGTTTCGGCGTGTCGGATAGCCATTCGAACAGGTGTTCGATAACGTACTAATGCGAGCCCGAAACAGTGGAGCTAGCAAGTGCCAGGCCAAGTTCGATCTTCTTCACAGCGGGTCGCAACACACAGGCAAGGCGCATGCGGGGGAAACTGTCAGAGGTCGTAACTAACGTGTGGGTTCTAATCAAAACGATTGAAAAGTACCCAATACCCGCCTCTTACCAAAGACGCATAGGAGAACAACATGGCAAGTGCACGATCCGCAAAGGAACCAACACCACGCGAAGCAACTGATCGCGACAAAGCGCTAGATACTGCGCTAGCTCAGATCGAACGTCAGTTCGGCAAGGGCTCCGTCATGAAGCTTGGACAAGAAGATCGTGTCCCAATTGATGTCATCCCCACTGGTTCCATTGCCCTGGACATCGCACTAGGCATAGGCGGACTGCCACGCGGTCGCGTTGTGGAAATTTACGGCCCAGAATCTTCCGGTAAAACCACTTTGGCATTGCACGCCATTGCTAACTGCCAAGCTGGCGGCGGCATTGCAGCCTTCATCGATGCAGAACATGCATTTGATCCGGGGTATGCAAAGAAGCTTGGCGTAGACATCGACAACCTTTTGGTTTCCCAACCAGATACTGGCGAGCAAGCACTTGAAATTGCGGACATGTTGATTCGCTCTGGCGCATTGTCACTTATCGTCATCGACTCAGTTGCAGCCCTTGTGCCACGCGCTGAAATCGAAGGCGAAATGGGAGATAGCCACATGGGTCTACAAGCTCGCTTGATGTCTCAGGCACTTCGCAAGATCACTGGCGCACTTTCCACAACCAACACAACTTGCATCTTCATTAACCAACTTCGCGAGAAGATTGGCGTAATGTTCGGTAGCCCAGAAACTACAACTGGTGGCAAGGCGCTTAAGTTCTACGCATCAGTGCGTTTGGACATTCGCCGCATCGAAACTCTTAAGGATGGTACCGAGCCAGTTGGTAACCGCACTCGAGTAAAAGTTGTTAAGAACAAAGTTGCCCCACCATTCAAGCAAGCTGAATTCGACATTCTTTATGGCGAAGGCATCTCACGCGAAGGTGGCATCTTGGACATGGCCGTTGAAGAAGGCTTTGTTCGTAAGTCCGGTGCTTGGTATACCCACGATGGCGATCAGCTTGGTCAGGGTAAAGAAAATGCTCGTAAGTACCTAAAGGACAACGCTGGCCTTACTGAAGAACTAGAACGCCAGATCAAAGAAAAAGTTATGGCAAAAGCTAAGCCAGAACTAGCAGTTGTTCCGGCCGCAATTGATGAGCCAGAAGAAATGCCAGAAGAGGATTAATTCTCGAACAGAACTAACGCATGATCGCCCTGATGATCTTGCGTTAGTTCAAAAAACAAATAGCTAGATTGGAACGCCTGGTGTGGATACTCGACTAAGTCAAGACGACTTATTGGGTAACCCCCAGGCGGACCCATTTTCCCAGGCCCGCAACATTGTTCTTAATCAACTCAACTTCATGCCGCGTTCGCGCAAAGAACTTGAGACCACATTAATTAAGCGCGACATTGATCCAGAGGTTGCCAGGGAAGTCCTGGATCGATTTGTCGAGATCGACATTGTTAATGACGCTGCCTTTGCTGAGTTGCTTGTGCGCTCGCGTTGTAACACCAAGAAAGTTTCGCGCTCAGTCATGCGCCAACAACTTCGCCAAAAGGGAATCGACCCAGAGATCATTGATGAAGCGCTGCTGGTTGTTACAGATGACGATGAGCTGCGGATGGCTACAGAACTTGTCGAAAAGAAAGCGCGCGCTATGACTCGGCTGGATCCGCAAGTGCGTAAACGTCGCCTCTTTGGGTTGCTAGCGCGCAAGGGTTATGGCACTGCAATTGCGCTTCAAGTAATCAATGATCTAGAAGCCAGCGACTTTAATGGCGCTGAGGTCATTTCTGACTTGAGCTAAGTTACGCATTCACTAATGTGCGCAAGGTCTCCCTTGTTGTTGCATCAATTCAGGGAATGCGATTAATCCCATCGGATACGGTACCCCTAGAGGTATATGCAGATGTTGCAAATCCCGTTGGAGCTGGTTGCAGTGCAAAAAATCTCGGGTCTTATTTTCACAATCGTTTCAGTAGTCGGTCTATCTGCTTGTTCAAGCAGTGAATCACCAAATGCTTCACTGCCTTCTGTTGTTGCGCCTAGTGCTGCGGCATCTAGCGCCCAAAGTCCGCAGGTCGAACCTTCAGCTGACGCGGCGCAACTTCCAGATGTTTCAGCGCCAGAAGCTGTTCTTGCTGATAGCGATGCAGTTATTGCCTGGGAAGCTCTTATGAGCCCAGTGGGCGAGTACGCAGCCGCTGCCATGTATCAAGCAGTCATCGATAAATTTGGTGCAGTTGAACCTTACGTAACGATCAAAGCGGCCGAAGAACGTCACATCTCAGCATTGACGCGACAACTTGTTGCATTTGGAGTTGACGTTCCACAAAATCCATATCTTGGTGTCGTGGCAGCCCCTGCTGATCTAACCGCTGCCGCACAAGCGTGGGCAATCGGCGAGATTGATAACGTCGTGATGTATGACAAATGGCTCGCGAGCGCTTCTGGATATAATTTGATTAGAGTTTTAAACAACTTAAGAATCTCATCCTTAGAATCGCATTTACCAATGTTTGCATTGGCTGCGCAAAACGATGGAGTTCTCACTGCCGAGCAAATGACTGCCATTAGAACTGGATAATTACCATGCCTGGCGGGCGCGAGTTCGCCAGGTAAGTAGGCGAGTAGATCTTGCTTAGAATTGGTTAGTGACTTCTGATCTGGACCTTTCCCCAAGCTTGGGCGCAACCTACGAGGTGCGAACTATGGGCTGCCAAATGAATGTCCATGACTCTGAACGCTTTGCAGGCCTATTGGATTCCGCTGGTTACAACCCAGTTGTCGAAGGCCAAGACCCTGACATCATCGTGTTTAATACCTGCGCTGTGCGCGAGAACGCAGCAAACAAGCTTTATGGCTCACTTAGCCAACTCGTGCCACTTAAAGAGAAGAACCCAAAACTTCAAATTGCTGTGGGCGGATGTTTGGCGCAAAAAGATCGCGGCGAAATCATTGCGCGCGCTCCGTATGTGGACGTGGTTTTTGGAACCCACAACATGGACGCGTTGCCAGTTTTATTGGAACGTGCGCGAATTGAGAAAGAATCCCAAGTTGAGATTCTAGAATCCTTGGAAGTTTTCCCATCAACATTGCCCGCACGCCGCGACGCTGCGCATTCGGCGTGGGTTAGCATCAGCGTTGGTTGCAATAACACTTGTACGTTTTGTATTGTCCCAGCGCTTCGCGGCCGCGAGAAGGATCGTCGCCCCGCTGACATCCTGAATGAAATTAAAGTTTTAGTAGATCAAGGCGTATTAGAAATTACTTTGCTTGGCCAAAACGTAAATGCTTATGGCATTGAATTTGGCGATCGCAATGCTTTCTCAGATTTATTACGCACTTGCGGGGAAATCAAGGGATTAGAACGCGTGCGCTTCACTAGTCCGCACCCACGCGATTTCACTGACAATGTGATCGATGCGATGGCCAGTACTTGGAATGTGATGCCACATCTTCACATGCCGATGCAATCAGGCAGCGATCGAATTTTGCAGTTGATGCGCCGGTCTTATCGCCAAGATAAATACTTAGGCATCATCGAGCGCGTGCGAGCAGCGATGCCCGATGCTGCGATCACTACCGACATCATTACTGGCTTCCCTGGTGAAACCGAAGAAGATTTCCAACACACTCTGGATGCGATTCGCCAAGCGCGATTCTCCGGCGCATTCACTTACCAATATTCAAAGCGTCCTGGCACACCAGCAGCAACTATGCCGGACCAAGTGCCCCAAGATGTAATTCAAGATCGCCACGTACGTCTAGTTGAATTGCAAAATTCAATCGCGTGGGATGAGAACAAGAAATTTGTTGGCAAGCAAATTGAAGTAATGGTGGCAACTGGTGAGGGTCGCAAAGATGAAAGCACTGGCCGCGTAAGTGGCCGAGCTCGCGATTTCCGTCTTGCTCACGTAACTCGTACTGACATCCACGGCGTTGAACATAATTTGCGCCCAGGCGATGTAATTGTCGCGGAAGTAACGCACGCTGCGCCCTTTAACTTGTTGGCTGACAAATTGATTTCAGTTCGTAAAACAATTGCTGGCGATAACTTTGAAGCTGGCCAGCGTCCAGAGACGCCAGGTGTGATGTTGGGAATGCCAACAATTCAAGTTAAGTAAGTTTCATGTCGCAAAACACTTCCGAGCAACCCGTTTTTGTAATTCTTGGACCAACCGCTGTTGGCAAAACCGAATTATCACTTGATCTTGCCGAGCTTATTGACGCAGAAATTATTAATGCAGATTCAATGCAGCTTTATCGCGGCATGGACATCGGTACCGCAAAACTTCCAATGCCCCAGCGCCGGGGGATCGCTCATTACATGCTCGACATTTTGGATGTTACCGAGCTGGCAAATGTTTCGGATTATCAAATTCGCGGGCGACAAGTAATAAACGAAATCCAAGCTCGTGGCAAACGCGTAGTAGTTGTTGGCGGCTCAGGATTATTTATTCAAGCGCTGCTAGAAGACATGCAATTCCCGCCGGGCGACCCACTTGTTCGCACTCGGCTAGAACAAGAAACTGAAGAGCTTGGTCTGGCTGCGATGTATGCAAAGTTAATGGAATTTGATTCGCAAGCTGGGGCAAGAGTGAATCCGGCAAATGCCCGCCGTGTTATTCGAGCGCTGGAAGTAATTGAAGTTACTGGGCAAGCTCCCGTGACCTCGCTCGTTGCTCTGCCAATTGTGGTGCCAAGTATTCGAGTTGGACTTCGCCGCCCGCGCCCAGAATTAGACGAGCGAATTACGCTGCGGGTGAGCCAGATGTGGGGGCAAGGTTTTGAAGCGGAAGTTCAGGGACTAATTGCGGCTGGATTGCGCGAGGGAGTCACTGCGCGAAAGGCACTGGGTTACGCCCAGATTCTGGCAGCCCTGGACGGGCAGTATCCAATGAGCGATGCCCCAGAGCGAACTGTGATTGCAACTAGGCAGTTTGCCCGCCGCCAAGACTCTTGGTTTGGCCGCGATGCTTCGATCATTTGGCGCGATGCCAATACGCTCTCGGCGCAGGATGTTGTAGCGCTAGGTAGTTGAGGATCTCAGGCTGCCTTAGAGCGCGCGAGGTAGAATATCGACAATGACATCTTCTGGAACGCCTTTTCGTAAGGGCCATGGCACGGGTAATGATTTCATCGTGGTTAGTGGCCTCGATGGTTTGGAAGTGTCCCCAAAACAAGCAATTTCATTATGTGATCGCCATTTAGGTATTGGCGCTAATGGCATTTTGCGAGTTGCCAATGCCAGCGAGTTTTCCAGTGAATTTGATTTAGCGGACGCAAGTTACTTCATGGACTACACAAACGCTGATGGCTCTAAGAGCGCAACTTGTGGCAATGGCTTACGAGTTTTCGCGCGTTACTTAGTTGAGGCCGGCTTAGAAAAACGCGGTCAATTTCAGATCGGTACTCGCGCTGGCGCAGTTGCCGTTGAAATCTCGGAAACTGATACTGATTTTGCGAACATTGCAATCACCATGGGTTCGCTTTCTCTTGGTCCGATGGATGTCACCGTAAGCACAGAGTCCGGTTCGTGGCCCGCAGTTTGTCTTGGCGGAATGAATAACCACGCAGTGAGCGTTGTAAGTGATGTTGCTGATGCGGGATCCTTAACGCAGATCCCAACAGCGCTGCCAGATGAAACATATCCAGATGGCGTAAATTTTGAATTCATTGCTCCCATTTCCCCAAAACACATTTCTATGCGCACCCATGAACGCGGAGTGGGCGAGACTTTGTCCTGTGGTTCAGGTGCGTGCGCTGCGGCTTACGTTCACGCCACTAGCAATAACTTAAATGCCCCGTGGACGGTGCAAGTAGATGTACTTGGCGGCACAGTATTTGTTGATAGCTCAGTTGATGGCACTTTAACTTTGCGCGGCCCGGCGCAATTTGTCGCAAGTGGCACAATCGAGTCTCACTTGTGGCAGATCTGAATTAGATGAGCGAATATTTCGATCCGCGCTTTCAAGAATTAGAGTTAGGCGAACAAACTACTGGCGAACTGGATTTAGAAGCGCGCTCTGGACTTCGCCGTGTTGCTGGCTTATCGACTGAACTCCAAGACGTAACTGAAGTTGAGTACCGCCAACTACGTCTTGAAAAAGTTGTGTTGATTGGTGTGTGGACTGATGGCGACTTTGATGAAACCCAAAGATCACTTGGTGAGCTCGCGCAATTGGCCGAGACCGCTGGATCCCAAGTCTTAGATGTCTTAGTGCAGCGCCGCGACCGGCCAGATCCAGCAACTTACATTGGCTCGGGCAAATTACAAGAACTACATCAAATCGTCATGGCAACTGGCGCTGACACCGTTATTTGTAACGGAGAGCTGTCACCATCTCAACTTTCCAAGATGGAAAAAGTTGTAAAAGTAAAAGTCATTGATCGCACTTGGTTAATTCTTGATATTTTTGCCCAACATGCCCGCAGCCGCGAAGGTAAAGCCCAAGTGAGCCTGGCCCAGATGCAATACATGTTGCCAAGATTGCGCGGTTGGGGCGATGCCTTGTCCCGTCAGTCCGGTGGCATCGGTACTCGCGGCCCAGGTGAAACCAAACTTGAATCAGATCGCCGTCGCATCGGTAAATCCATGTCAAAGCTTCGCCGCGAGATTAAAGAAATGGGTGTTGCGCGCAACACTCAGCGCGCCCAGCGCCGGCGCAGCAATGTGCCATCAGTTGCTATCACTGGTTACACCAATGCGGGCAAATCAAGTTTGCTTAATTGCTTAACTTCAGCCGGTGTGCTGGTTGAGAATGCGCTCTTTGCAACTCTTGATCCAACAGTTCGCCAAGCCAAGACTCCAGGTGGACGAGAGTTCACCCTGGCCGACACTGTTGGGTTCGTGCGCGACTTGCCCCATCAACTTGTGGAAGCCTTTCGTTCAACGCTGGAAGAAGTTGGCGCAAGCGATTTGATCTTGCACGTAGTAGATGGCAGTGACCCAGATCCCGAAGGTCAGTTATCAGCAGTTCGTAAAGTCCTGGCTGACATTGATGCTCACAAGATTCCAGAATTAGTTGTTATAAATAAAGCAGATGCAGCGGATTCGTTTGTGATTGATCGCTTAAGGCTACGCGAGAAGAACTCCATTGCTATCTCAGCGCTATCGGGCACAGGGATACCTGAATTGCTCGATTTAATTGAAAAGCTGCTGCCACATCCACAAATTGATATCAAGGCAACGATTCCTTATGACCGCGGAGATTTACTTGCTAGGGCTTACCGAGAAGGAAATGTGCTTTCTCGAACTGACACTGAGGTCGGTACGGTCATCATTGCCAAAGTGCCGCAGCCACTTGCGAACGTGTTGGAGGATTACGGTGGCTAAATCCGCAAAGACAGATCAGGATCCAATCTCGCAGGCGCTGGCAAGTGTGGTCGAGACTATCGGCGGCACACCGCGCGAAGGCCAAATTCAAATGGCTAAAGCTGTTGAAAATGCGATGGAATCAAATGAGCATTTGTTGGTTCAGGCTGGCACTGGAACTGGAAAATCACTTGGCTATTTAGTCCCGGCAATCATGCGAGCCGGCAAAGGGGTAAAACCAGATGGCACAAATCGCAGCGTGATCGCAACGGCAACCCTTGCCTTGCAACGTCAGTTAGTCGAACACGATTTGCCAGCTGCTGTTGAAGCGCTTTCTGACAAGACGCAGAATTCGGTAAGTTACGCAGTACTTAAGGGTCGCCACAACTACATCTGCCTCGATAAGTTCAATCGCACTGATGTGGACTCCGCCGATGATGGAGAACAAGAGCTGTTTCAAACTTCAACTTCGGTACTAGCTAAACAAGCCAAGAAACTTCGCCAGTGGGTTGACCTCACTTCCACCGGGGATCGCGATGATTATGAACACGAACTGGACTCTAGGTTGTGGCGCTCAATGTCAGTATCTGGGCGCGAATGTGTGGGGGCGTCCAAGTGTGCGTGGGGTGAGGATTGTTTTGCGGAAAAAGCTCGAACCACAGCGCATGCCAGCGACATTGTTGTTACTAACCACGCACTACTTGCCATTGACATCCTAGAAAATCTGCCGATCCTGCCAGATCACGACACTGTGATCATCGATGAAGCCCATGAACTTGTGGATCGAACCACTAACGCGCTGGCGGGCTTCCTTGATGTTGCCACCATGGGACGAGCAACGGGAATGGCGCGTAAATTCATTCAGCCTTCAACGCATGATCGAATGATGGAAGTTGCTGACGATTTAGGTTTGGCCCTGGAAAGTTATGACCGCGAGGGCACCACGACTCGAGTGCAAGGTTTTGAAGGTCAGTTATTAAATGGCTTAACCGCAGTGCGCGATGTCTACAAGATTGCCCAAGCCGAAATGACAACTTCTTCCCAAGATGAATCAGATGTTGCTGCCTCTAAGCAGCGCGCGAAAGCAGCAGTTAAGGATGTCTTTGATGTTGCCGCTGAATTGATCAGCGCTGATGAACATAGCGTGACTTGGATTGATGTCTCGCGTACTGCAGTGCTGCATCATGCGCCACTTTCAGTTGCCGGATTCTTAGGCGAGGCACTCTTTGGTCAAAACACAATTATTTTGACCAGTGCCACTTTGGCAGTTGCTGGGTCCATGGATTCAACTGCTAAAACAGTTGGACTTGGCGAAGCTGGTTGGACTGGTCTTGATGTTGGCAGTCCCTTTGATTACAGCAAACAAGGAATTTTATATTGCCCATCTCATTTACCGCCGCCATCATCAAGTGGGGTAGCCGAAGAAGCCTTAGATGAACTTGGCGATTTGATCGATGCTGCGGGCGGGCGAACACTTTCGCTGTTTTCTTCGTGGCGTGGAGTCGAGCGAGCTGAGGAATATTTAAATGTTCGCTTCAAAGGACGCAGCGACCGGCCAATAATTGTCGCGCGAAAAGGCGACTCAGTTGCTGACTTAGTTCGCAGGTTTAAAGAAACGCCAGAATCGAGCTTGCTTGGTACTGTTTCACTTTGGCAAGGCATTGATGTCCCAGGCAACACTTGCACCTTAGTAACGATCGATCGCATCCCGTTTCCGCGTCCCGATGATCCTGTGATGGCAGCGCGTTCGGCTCGCGTGGATGACGCTGGCGGCAGCGGCTTTAGATCGGTGTCACTACCTCGCGCAGCGCTCTTACTTGCCCAAGGCGTTGGCCGATTGATTCGCAGCACTGAGGATCGGGGAGTCGTAGCGGTTCTGGATTCACGATTAGCTAATTCGGGCTATGGCAGCACATTGCGTAAATCGCTTCCGAACCTGTGGTGGACAACGGATAAGGCAGCCGTGCTTTCTGCGCTAGAGCGCCTCGATGAAACAGCTAGCAATCCAGCTAGCTAATTGCTGATAAGTTTGTCTAATGGTTTTACTGAATCGCGCCAATCGCAAAGCGAGTTTGCTATTCGCGTCGTTGGCATTGGTACTAACTGCTTGTGGCGGTTCTGACACATCAGCTGATGCAAGCGTGGCGCCAAGCGCGGATCCTGGAGTTGCTGGTCCAACTGCTTACACCGCTGACGAAAAGGCTTACCTCGACGACATTAAGAATGCTGATCTGGCTGCAAGCATTTACTTGTCAGCAACTAACTACATTGAAATCGGCGCAACCGTTTGTAATGGTTTAAAGCAAGACATCACCCTTGATGAAATTCTCAGCGCGCTAGCAAGCTCAGGCAAAGACAATGGGCTAAATGAAAATCAGCGAACTGAATTTAGTCTTTATACCTCAGCTGCAGCAGTAATCTTTCTTTGCCCAGATCAAAAAGAGAAATACAAACGCGATTCTTAAACATCAAGACATAAAAAGAAGCGCTGCTGGACCAAGTTCCAACTAGCACTTCTTTTTAGTTACGGCTGCGAAACCGAAGTCTGTATTCTGTTTTGAAATCAGATCTTGCGAAGAACTGAAACTACTTTGCCCATGATGGTTGCATGGTCGCCAGCAAGTGGTTCATACGCTGGATTATGTGGCATTAACCAAACATGACCATCACGCTTCTTGAAAGTCTTAACGGTTGCTTCATCATCAAGTAGCGCAGCAACTATGTCGCCGTTCTCACAAGTTGGCTGACGACGAACAACAACAAAGTCGCCATCGCAAATCGCGGCATCAATCATTGAATCGCCAGAAACTTTAAGCATGAACAATTCGCCTTCGCCAACAAGTGACTTAGGTAGTGGGAATATTTCTTCTACCGCTTGTTCTGCCAAGATCGGTCCACCGGCAGCAATGCGACCAACAAGTGGCACGTACGCCGCAGCTGGATGCAAGTCGCCTTCGCGCAGATGATCTGGCACGCCAACAACATCTTGGCTGAGCACATCAAGCGCGCGCGCGCGAGTGGCGTCGCGATTAATGAAACCTTTTTTCTGCAGGACACCTAATTGGTGCTGCACACTCGAAGGACTAGCTAGGCCAACAGCGTCAGCGATTTCGCGAACACTTGGTGGGTAGCCGCGCTCGGCAGTTGTGGATGTGATCATGTCCATAATCAATCGCTGCCGGGCAGTTAAGCCATCTGAGCTCTCAGGGCCATCTGGCAGGGATAAGATCTGGGCGCCTGATTCCGGGGTGTTCGAATCATTCTTAGCCATGATTTACCAATTTTCTGATCAATTTTCGTTATTTCAATGGGTTTCTTGCGGTTAGTGCAGGTCTTGATAGGAACAGATTAGAACACTTTGGATGTATATTCAAACATTTGTTCGAAAGAACTTGCAAAGTGTCGGACCTTGGGTGTAGAAATAGAACATACGTTCGATTAGAACACTTGTTCGAATCTTACGGATAGACCACCCGGTCGGCAACTTCCTCAAATCAAGGAGAAATACCATGGCTCTAGTAACTGCCACCCCAGCACTTTCTATCCAGCGAGCCGCTGTTCGACCAGTTCGCCCGGCTCAATCTGGCGTGAAACTAACCGTTCGCGGCCGACGTTTGGTGGCTTTACTTGCCCTGCTACCAATCGTTGTGGCCTTCCTATTAATAGGTACACGTTCAGCCCAAGCTGAAACTTCAAAGCCAACGACCGCGATCATCAAAGTTGAAGCGGGTCAAAGCCTTTGGGATGTTGCAGTAGCGATTGCTCCAAATGAAGATCCGCGCAGCACAATCTGGACCATTCGCGCACTTAATGGCCTTGAAACAAGTGAGATTCAGTCCGGCCAAGCGCTGATAGTGCCTGCAAACTAACTTTTACTTCTTGGTGTAGTGGAAAAACTACATGAAACATAGAAATTGCTGAATAACGCTCCGATTTGTCTGCCCAGGCATCCCACACTTGGAGATTTTCCAGCAGTAGCGTGAATCGACGGCCCACACCGTGTGAACCGCCTCTATGCAATAGGAGTATTTCATGTCAACACAACATGCCTCTGATGCTGAGCATTTAGCGAGCTTGGGCTATAAATCCGAGTTCAAGCGAGAAATGACGCTTTGGCAAAATTTCTCACTTGGCTTCACATATCTATCTCCAGTAGTTGGTGTCTACAGCCTTTTTGCGCTGGCACTTGCAGCTGGCGGGCCGCCGATGTTCTGGTGGATTGCAATTTGTGGCATCGGCCAGTTCTTAGTTGCCCTTGTCTTTAGCGAGATCGTTTCCCAATATCCAATCGCCGGCGGTGTTTACCCATGGGCCAGACGGCTTTGGGGTAAGGGATACGCCTGGATGACTGGTTGGGTTTATGGCTTTGCGCTAATTGCAACCATTGCCTCTGTTACATATGGCGCTGGTCCATTCATCGCTGGCCTACTTGGTATGGAATCGAGTCAGAATCTAACAATTATTATTGCGATCGCTTTGATTGCGGTTGTGACAATAATTAATTTCGGCGGAACCAAGTTACTTGGGCGTGTGGCATTCTTTGGCTTCGTTGCCGAACTTGTTGGCGCATTGATAGTTGGCGTGGTTTTGTTAGCGGTTCATCGAGAGCAATCATTTGGCGTGGTATTTGACACCTCATTTGTTACTGAGGGCGGCACTAGCTACACCACAGCTTTTATGGGCGCAGCATTAATTGGTCTCTATCTTTACTACGGCTTTGAAGCTTGCGGCGATGTGGCCGAAGAAGTTGCAAATCCTGGTGTCGTAATTCCAAAAGCAATGCGGATGACGCTTTATATTGGCGGCGCTGCATCGTTATTCATTACTTATGCGTTGATCTTGTCAGTTGCTGACATTGGCGCGGTAGTCAGTGGCGAGAACGCTGATCCAATCGGCCAGTCATTGTCTGAAGCATTTGGCGCAACTGGCTCAAAGGCTATCTTGGCCATCGTGTCAATTTCGTTCTTCTCCTGTGCATTGAGTTTGCAAGCAGCAGCAAGTCGCTTGATCTATTCATACGCTCGCGACGGCATGATCTTTGCCCAAAAGTCGCTTTCTAAGATGAATGCAAACACCGGTATTGCTCCAATGGCACTTATTGCCTCTGCCGTACTACCAGTTGTATTCGTCCTAACTGACTTGTTCTTACCTGGTGGAATTTTTCGCTTGGTGGCATTTGCTGCCGTAGGTATTTACATTGCATTCCAGATGGTTGTGCTTGCTGCGCTTCGGGCTCGCATGAATGGCTGGAAGCCAGCAGGCAAGTGGTCAATGGGCGGAGCCGGCATGATCGTTAATGTCTTGGCACTGGCTTATGGCTTATTTGCTATCTATCTAATGCTTAAGTCATACGGCATTGAAGGTGGATCCTTCGTTGATAACTACATCGTGCTTGTTGAAGTACTGATCGTTGTTGGCGTTGGCTTGCTTTACATGTTGGTAAGTGGAGCCCATAAGAAGAGCAACGCTCCAGCAGGAGATGCCTTCACAAAGTAATTAAGAAATACCCAAATTAACTAAACACAACTGGCTCCCACCCTGCAGTGGGGGCCAGTTGTTTTTCATGAAACTATTTCGAAATATCTATTTTTTAAATGGGTTTCGGATGCGTAGTTCGGTGAAATCTTCAAAGCCTAAATCATTGGTAATAAATTCCGTAACGCCATTATCAATACAGATCGCCGCAATTTGTGCGTCATAAATCTGTTGTCCGGTTCGGCCGGTTTCTGCACAAAGTCGAATAAAGGTGTCGAAGTTACCAGGTTTGCCCCGAATGATCTTTGCGCAGGGAGCAGATAGCCAGTTTTCAATTTGCTGAGACGCAATCTTGATTGTTGTATAGGGAATTGAAAGTTTCGAATTAGTTACATTGGCGAAGAATTCATTGATGACGATATCCGTAAAGGCAACCTGTTCGGTTTGTGACAAAAGACTATTAAGTGTTTCTTTTGCAACCTTGTGTTCGTCAGCAAGGGTTCTAAATGCTGCTAGCAAAATATTTGTGTCTACACTAATCATTTGCCGTGCCTTGTTAGATTTTCATTTTCTTCCATGATGTCCGTATACATCTGGGCAATGGCGACATCTGCATCGTAATTTGGATCCATCTCACCGTGAAGAAGAAACTCGTTAGTTGGTTGCCATACCGGTTGGGCAGCAAGCTTTTCAATCTCAGCGGCCAGTGCGCGCTCGATTAAACTCTTCATGCTCATGTTGTGCTTGGCACAGATTGCTTTAGCCTCGGCCATTAATGGATCTCTAATTTCAACGGTTGTTTTCATAAGACAAGAATAACATAAACCCATAATTATGGGTTTATAATTTTACTTTAGCCAGTTAAGCTGCAATTTCTTTCGATTATTAGAATTCCCTGATGAAATGCCATATACCGGCAGCTGGACCTCATCATATTGTGGTGGCGACACGCCCAACACGCCATATATAGGTAAAACGCTTGCAGACGAGCTGATTTTCTAATACAGTCACTACTACATCTAGTGGTCACAGCAATGTGATTTACCCACAGATTGTGGTTTTCTCCACACAGGTTATCCCCAACAGGATCCAAAACCTGGAGAAATCCACACTTTTTGGGTGTCACACCAGTCACACCAGATAACACGAAGTAACACCAGTAACACCCGCAACATCGAGGAAAGCCCTAAAAAGCCCGAATCAGACACCACCAGATCTAGGGGTCAAAAACCTAGGCCTAACGAGTCGAGATAAGGAGAAATTATGAATTGCCCATACTGCCGTCACGATGACTCCCGCGTTATCGATTCACGAAGCGCTGATGAAGGTGCGTCAACGCGCCGCCGCCGGGAATGCCCAGAATGCGGTCGACGCTTCACAACGAATGAATCAATCACGCTCAACATTGTTAAACGCAATGGGGTAGTTGAGCCATTTAGCCGCGAGAAAGTAATTGTTGGCGTCAGACGTGCCTGCCAAGGTCGTCCGGTAACTGATGATGACTTAGCAGTTCTAGCTATGCGCGTTGAGGAATCAGTGCGCGCATCCGGAACCGCGGAAGTTCCAAGTAACGAAGTTGGACTTGCAATCCTTGGCCCACTTCGCGAACTAGATGAAGTCGCTTACTTGCGATTCGCGAGCGTGTATCGCTCGTTTGAATCGCTAGCGGACTTCGAGTTAGAAATCGAAGACTTAAGATCTGCGCCGTCAAAGGCTCCAGCTGCACAAGTGCAAAAAGAGCCTGCGAACTAAAAACTTTCACTTCCCCCGAAAGCCCTTCCCAACTAAATCAAAACAACTAACAAACAAAAATAAATTTTCTCTTAGATCAGTCCGATGATCAAAGAGTAAAAAGTCCATGAGGAGGACATTATGACCGACGTGGTCAACGTAGTAACAGGAACAAAGAAGCCAGGCAAGGGCCTGACAATTGAACGACTTTACACAACCGAAGGTGTGCACCCATACGCTGAAGTGATCTGGGAAAACCGCGACGTTGTCCAGACCAACTGGAGGACCGGCGAAACCGTGTTCGAACAACGCGGTGTTGAGTACCCAGACTTCTGGAGCGTTAACGCTTCGACAATCGTGACCACAAAGTACTTCCGTGGTCAGATTGGCACAGATTCTCGGGAGCGCACACTTCGTCAGCTCATCGACCGTGTCGTACTTACTTACACAAAGGCTGGAAAAGACAACGGCTACTTTGCAACACCAAAAGATGCTGATATTTTTGAGCACGAACTAACCTGGATGCTGCTGCACCAAGTGTTTGCGTTTAACTCACCAGTTTGGTTCAACGTAGGTACCGCATCTCCGCAGCAAGTAAGTGCGTGCTTCATCCTTAGCGTTGATGACACCATGGATTCAATTCTGAATTGGTACAAAGAAGAAGGAATGATCTTTAAGGGTGGCTCGGGCGCCGGTCTTAATCTTTCTCGCATTCGTTCTTCTAAAGAAATCTTGAAGAACTCAGGTGGAACTGCCTCAGGTCCAGTTAGCTTCATGCGCGGCGCAGATGCCTCCGCAGGAACCATCAAATCTGGTGGCGCAACACGTCGCGCGGCCAAGATGGTAGTGCTCGACATCGATCACCCAGATGTTGAGGAATTCATCGAGACCAAGGTTCGCGAAGAAGACAAGATTCGCGCACTTCGCGACGCCGGTTACGACATGGATCTTGGTGGCAAAGACATCATCTCCGTGCAGTACCAGAATGCAAACAACTCAGTTCGCGTATCAGATGAATTCATGAAGGCCGTTGAAGACGGAACTGAATTCGGATTACGCGCACGCACCAACGGCGAAATTGTTGAAACCGTAGATGCGCGCGAGCTATTCCGCAAGGTAACGCACGCTGCTTGGGCCTGCGCCGATCCTGGTATCCAGTACGACGACACCATCAACGAATGGCACACCAATCCAGAAACTGGCCGTATCAATGCATCTAACCCATGCAGCGAATACATGTCATTGGATAACTCATCATGTAACTTGGCATCACTTAACTTGCTTAAGTTCCTAAAAGATGACGACACCTTTGACGCACCAACATTTGGTAAGGCTGTAGAGCTAATCATCACTGCAATGGACATCTCCATCTGCTTCGCTGATTTCCCAACTGAGCCAATTGGTGTAACAACTCGTGCTTACCGTCAGCTTGGCGTTGGCTATGCAAACCTTGGCGCGCTACTTATGGCAACAGGTCTTGCATATGACTCCGAAGGTGGCCGCGCCCTTGCCGGCTCGATCACTTCACTTATGACTGGAACTGCTTACAAGCGTTCAGCAGAACTTGCTGGCATTGTTGGACCATATGAAGGTTACGCACGTAACATCGAAGGTCACAAGCGCATAATGCGCAAGCACCAGGCAGCCTCAGAAGCAGCAACTTCAGCAACATCTCTTGATGGCGATGTTTGGAAGCTAGCAACTGCAGCTTGGATTGAAGGCAACCAGATCGGTGAGCAAAACGGCTGGCGTAACGCACAGACTTCTGTGCTTGCTCCAACTGGCACCATCGGCTTCATGATGGATTGCGATACCACCGGTATTGAGCCTGACTTCTCACTTGTTAAGTTCAAGAAGCTTGTTGGCGGCGGTTCGATGCAGATCGTAAACCAGACAATTCCACGCGCACTTCGTCGTTGGGGTTATGCCGAAGAGACTGTAGAAGCGATTGTGGAATACATCGCTGACAAGGGTCACGTAGTAGATGCGCCAGGTCTAAAGACTGAGCACTACTCAATCTTTGACACTGCAATGGGCGAGCGCTCCATCACACCTATGGGTCACGTCTACATGATGGCTGCTTGCCAGCCGTTCTTATCTGGCGCGATCTCAAAGACCGTGAACATGCCAGAAGATGCAACCATCGAAGAAGTGGAAGAAGTTTACTTCGAAGCTTGGAAGATGGGCATCAAAGCTCTTGCGATCTACCGCGACAATTGCAAAGTTGGTCAGCCGCTATCGGACGCCAAGGCAAAGGTTAAGGACGCGCCAGCAGGCGAAGAAGTTTTGGCTCACCCAACACGCAAGCGTCTGCCAAAGACACGCAACTCTCGTACAACTTCATTTCAGGTTGGCGGCGCTGAAGGTTACTTAACCGCAGGCACCTACGAAGATGGCGAACTAGGCGAAGTATTCCTAAAGTTAGGCAAGCAGGGTTCAACTCTTGCCGGTGTAATGGATGGCTTCTCAGTCGCAATCTCGATCGCATTGCAGTACGGCGTTCCACTGGAAGCATTTGTTTCCAAGTTCGTCAACATGCGCTTCGAACCAGCAGGCATGACAGATGACAAGGACATCCGGATGGCCCAGTCGATGATGGATTACATCTTCCGTCGCCTGGCACTTGATTACTTGCCATTTGAAAAGCGCGAAGCGCTAGGCATCTTCACAGCCGATGAGCGGATCGCCGAAGTTGCAGGTTACGACCAGGTGCCAGCGCCAGCTGCGCAAATTGCAGCGGTTGTATCAGCCGAGTTATCAGCAATGAGTTTCGCTGATACCGAGGCACCATACGTAGCAAAGGCAGACATGGCGGCCACCCGCGCTGCAGTCCCAGCCTCACAGCGCGGAACTGGCGAAGCACATTCAAGCGCCGAGCTACTTGAGCAGATCACTGGCAAAGTATCGGATGCGCCACTATGCATGACCTGTGGTATCAAGATGCGCCCAGCAGGTTCCTGCTACGTATGTGAAGGTTGCGGAAGCACAAGCGGCTGCAGCTAGTCACTAACTGAACTAACACAAGAAGGACTCCTAGGGAAACCTAGGAGTCCTTCTTATTGCATGCGAGCTTATTGTCGGATGCCTTAAGTAGTCTTAATGACAACACATCTTCCAAGGAGTAGGGCAATGGCAGCTAGTCAAAAGAATTGGTATAGCCGGCCAAACTTTATTCTGTTCATTACTTTTTCTTGGCTGGGTGTTGCAGCATTTGCTGGCGCGTATGGCTGGTGGAAGTGGCTGGTATGGCTCGGCGTTCTTATTGTTGCAAATGGCCTAACTTCACTTTCTAGCCTTGATCCAGATAGTTTGCCCACTACGCCCGCGCCAGCGCCGGTCACATCTGAAGCGCTCGAAGCTACTAAAAAGCGTTCGAGTATTTCCTATCTTTTCGGCGGGCGCATCAAGCAAGCGCGACTTGATATTCAGTTAGCGCAACATAAGACTTACCAAGGCCGCCTAGCTGCTGAAATCGAACACTTTCAAACTCTTCTTGAAGAATTTCCAGATTTTAATGCGGCAACTGATAACGAAGAAGACTTACTAGTTATTGATGGCGTCTCGTTAATAGAGCCGCGCAAAGGACCAAGTGTTACCGAAAGCTCATCGCGATCCTCAGGCCGACCATTTATTGGTTTACCAATCGGCGGCGTATTTGTTGGCGCATCTGGACGCTCAAGTAGTAAGTCAAGATCAGTTTCAACACCCGGAGTTGAAGAGCTAAAAATTGTTGAAGAAGGCGGCCGGTTCATTGCCAGTTCACAAGGCATTGCTTACGTTGGTGAAATGTTCAATCGAAAATCAGATTATTCCAAAATTATTGATTGGACTGGCGAAGGCTTTCAATTAAGCATCTCCTCGAGCAGTAGGGGTACAAACTGGATTGTGCTTTTTTCTCGTCCAGCTGACATGTGGGCCGTTGGAACTTTGTTGGACGCTGCTGATGAAATTCCTGCGCGCAAATTGGACACGTCCGGTGAAGCAACAGCTTCTGAGATCGCTGCCGCCGTGGAGCAGAGCAAGATAATACAAAATGAAAAGTTCACTGAAGCCACCAAAATTGCAGAAACAGATATCGCAGCGATCCAGAGTCACATAGAGGTATTGCGAAAGCAGTACCCGTCCTGGGTTAAGTAACCCTGGATCCACATGCTGGCAATCACGTAATATCTAGTCCCCCTAGACGTACACTCAGAGTGAACCCCTCGTGAAAAATCGAGGAGGAACTTGGAAGGTATTGATGGCGCAAATGAGTCGAAAGACATATCACGTTGATGCATATCATGATGGCAAGTGGTGGTCGCTACAGGTTCGAGAGTTGCCAAATGCAATATCCCAAGTTAAAAGCTTGGATCAAGCTGACGGATGGATTAGAGAAGCCATCAATATCGTCTCGGATGAACCAGAAGACTCTTTTGATGTGGAAATCATTCCTGTCGTTGGAGAGGATTTGGCAGCAGCGCTCGCGGAAGCGCGCGAGTTTGCCGCTGAGTTAGATCAGTTTCAACAGCGGGTGGCTCGAATGTCGCGATCAGTGGTCCATGATTTGGCCGCGTTGAGCATAAAGGGCAAGGACATAGCGACGATCTTGAAAGTTTCTCCGCAACGAGTCTCGCAGTTGTTGCGCGGAAAATAGCCTGGATAAGGCCCTTCAAGCCACCGAAAACAACGAATTTATCCAAGATTTGAGACTTTCTCCCAAATTGGATCCAATCTGACCAGAAATTGTATAAAGTGTGATTATTGGCCTTAACCGGTTGCTTCTAGGCACTGGCAGGGACCATAAAATCGGGAATTATCGGCGTTGGGACAAGTTATGAAAAATGTTGTTGAGGCAATAACCGAACTTGGTACCGCCCAGGATTTCGCTGCGCTTACGCTGCCCGAGGCCTTTCGCGCTGTAACTATTCACCGTGATGAAGCTGCCATGTTTGATGGGCTTACAACTAAGGAGAAAGATTCTCGTAAGTCATTGCATATAGATACTGTGCCATTTCCAGAATTAGCACCGGGTGAAGCGCTAATTGCCGTGATGGCATCAAGTATTAATTACAACACCGTATGGACTTCGATTTTTGAGCCAGTTTCAACTTTTGGTTTTCTTGAGCGTTACGGAAAAACTCATGAGGATGCAAAGCGCCATGACTTGCCGTATCACATCATCGGAAGCGATGCCTCGGGCGTTGTGCTTCGTGTTGGCGCTGGTGTTAATACCTGGAAGCCAGGAGATCGAATTGTCGCGCATTGCTTAAGTGTGGAATTGGAATCACCACTTGGTCACAACGACACCATGATGGATCCAGAGCAACGCATTTGGGGATTTGAAACTAACTTCGGTGGCTTAGCTGAATTTGCAATTGTTAAAGCAAACCAGTTGCTGCCAAAGCCCGAACATTTAACTTGGGAAGAAGCAGCCTCGCCTGGATTAGTTAACTCAACTGCATATCGTCAACTTGTTTCGCGTAATGGCGCTGGCATGAAACAAGGCGACGTCGTTTTGATTTGGGGCGCAACTGGCGGACTAGGTTCTTACGCAACGCAGTACGCATTAAATGGCGGCGCGATTCCAGTATGTGTTGTCTCGAGTCCAGAAAAAGCAGAAATTTGCCGCAAGATGGGCGCGGAACTTGTGATTGATCGAAGCGTTGAGGGTTACAAGTTTTGGAAAGATGAACACACCCAAGATTCAAAGGAATGGCAAAGATTAGGTCGCAAGATTCGCGAACTAACTGGCGGCGATGACCCAGACATTGTGTTCGAACATCCAGGCCGCGAAACTTTTGGCGCCAGTGTTTATGTTGCTCGTAAGGGCGGCACGATTGTAACTTGCGCTTCAACTAGTGGTTACATGCACGAGTATGACAACCGTTATTTATGGATGCAGCTAAAGAAAATTGTTGGTTCACATTTTGCTAACTACCGCGAGGCGCACGAAGCTAATCGATTAATTGCTCGAGGACTTGTCCACCCAACACTTTCAAAGACATTCGCGCTAGAAGATGCGGGCCAAGCAACATATGAAGTGCACCATAACTTGCACCAAGGCAAAGTTGCTGTGCTTGCACTGGCTGAAGCGCCAGGGCTGGGTGTCACAAATCCAGAACTTCGCGCCAAGCACATCGATGCCATCAATCGGTTTCGTCAGGATTAATAGGGCAGTTTAATGAGCGATAAACCATGGGTTATGCGAACCTACGCGGGCCATTCATCCCCGCGCGAATCAAACGCGCTCTATAAAAAGAACTTATCTAAAGGCCAAACTGGTTTATCAATTGCTTTTGATCTGCCAACTCAAACTGGTTATGACCCAGATGCGGTGTTAGCGCGCGGGGAAGTGGGACGTGTCGGTGTGCCAATTGCGCACTTAGGCGACATGCGAAATTTGCTCGATGGCATCCCACTTGCCCAAATGAATACTTCAATGACGATCAATGCACCGGCGATGTGGTTATTAGCGCTTTATGCGATTACTGCTGAAGAACAAGGTGTTGCCCAAGAATTGTTAGCAGGCACAACCCAAAACGACATCATCAAGGAATATCTATCCCGCGGTACTTACATTTTCCCGCCCGCGGAATCAATGCGACTTATTTCGGACATGATTTCCTGGAGCGTAGTAAACGCACCAAAGTGGAATCCAATAAATATTTGTTCGTATCACTTGCAAGAAGCTGGCGCTACTCCCGTGCAGGAACTTTCCTTCGCACTTTCAACTGCGATCTCCGTTCTCGATGCAGTTCGGGACTCTGGTCACGTTGCTCCCGAAGATTTTCCAGAAGTAGTGGCTCGGATGTCATTTTTTGTAAATGCTGGCATGCGCTTTGTTGAGGAACTTTGCAAGATGCGCGCATTCACCGCGTTGTGGGATGAAATTACCCGTGATCGCTATGGCGTAACGGATGAACGCAAACGACGCTTTCGTTATGGCGTCCAAGTTAACTCCCTTGGGCTTACCGAAAGTCAGCCAGAAAATAATGTGCAGCGAATGGTTATTGAAATGCTGGGCGTGACGCTTTCCAAGTCTGCTCGTGCTCGCGCTGTTCAGTTGCCGGCGTGGAATGAAGCACTAGGACTGCCTCGGCCATGGGATCAGCAGTGGTCACTTCGTATTCAACAAGTGTTGGCTTTTGAAACAGACCTTTTGGAATATGACGACATCTTTGATGGCTCGCCAGTAATTGAAGCCAAAGTGCAGGAATTAATGAGCGCAGCTCGCGCTGAAATTGCTCGCATCGATGAAATGGGCGGGGTGGTATCAGCAATTGATGCCGGTTACCTAAAGAGCCAGTTAGTTGCATCGCACGCCGCGCATCGACGCAACATTGAATCCGGCGCGCGCACTGTTGTTGGTGTGAATGCCTTTACGGAAACCGAAGCCAGCCCGCTAACTGCCAGCATCACGGATGCGATTATTCATGTGGACCCAGCCGTTGAAGCCCAGGCTGTTTCGAGTCTGAAAACATGGCGCGATGCTCGCGATGCCAAGCGCGCAATTGCAGCCACCCAGGCATTAATTGCCGCAGCAAAAACAAACGAGAACTTAATGATTGCGACGCTGGAATGCGCGCGCGCCGGTGTGACAACGGGTGAGTGGTCGGACGCACTTCGTAGCGTATTTGGGCAATTCCGCGCACCAACTGGACTTGCTAATGTTCCAGTCGGCGGGGGATCAGGCGCCCTTGGCGCAGTACGCGATTGCGTGAAGTTAACTGAACAAGAACTTGGGCAAAGACTTCGACTATTAATTGGTAAGCCTGGCCTTGATGGTCATTCCAACGGCGCTGAGCAAATTGCAATTGCGGCGCGCGATTCGGGCTTTGAAGTTATCTATCAAGGCATTCGCTTAACACCTGAAGAAATTGTGGCCGCTGCCATTCAAGAAGACGTGGATTGCATTGGGCTTTCGATTCTCTCGGGCGCGCACGCGGACCTTGTTCCGCAAGTTCTTTCTGGCCTTGCTGCAAATGATAATTCTGGAATCCCAGTAATTGTTGGCGGCATCATTCCGGCAGCTGATGAGGTTAATTTGATTAGCGCAGGGGTAGCAGCAGTGTTCACGCCAAAAGATTTTGATATTCCAGGGATTATTCTTGGAGTACTCAATGTAATTCGAGCAAGCCATAAATTACCACCACTAGTAACCAAACCAGTTGAGCAAGAACAAAGCATCGGAGTAATAAGTGAGTAACAAAGTGCAACGTCCACGTCGGTCCTCGCTTGCAGTGCCAGGCAGCAGCGTAAAAATGTTGGATAAGGCCCGAGGCCTTAAGTCTGATCAGTTATTTATGGATCTTGAAGACGCCGTTGCACCGATTGCCAAAGCTGATGCCCGCAAAAACATTGTGCAGGCACTTAATGAAGGTGGCTACGAAGACAAGATCCGCGCAGTGCGTGTTAATGACTGGACCACACAATGGACTTACACCGATGTGATTGAGATTGTGGAAGGCGCTGGCGCAAACTTAGATTGCATCATGTTGCCAAAGGTGCAAAATGCTGAGCAAATTGTTGCCCTTGATTTATTACTAACTCAACTTGAGCGCACTAATGGACTTGAAGTTGGCCGACTTGGCATTGAAGCCCAGATCGAAAACGCAATGGGCTTAATCAACATTGATGCCATCGCAGCAGCCAGCCCGCGCATCGAAACCATCATTTTTGGCCCAGCAGACTTTATGGCTAGCATCAACATGAAATCACTTGTTGTAGGCGAGCAGCCACCGGGCTATGACACTGGCGATGCCTACCACTACATATTGATGCGCATTTTGATGGCAGCTCGCGCTTACGACAAGCAAGCAATCGATGGCCCATACCTTGGCATCAAAGATCTAGATGGTTTCCGCCGCGTTGCAGGTCGCTCCGCTGCGCTTGGCTTTGATGGCAAGTGGGCGCTGCATCCAGACCAGATCGCGCTAGCTAATGAGATCTTCTCCCCGCGCCAAGAGGACTACGATCACTCGGAAATGATTCTGGATGCTTATGACTGGGCAACTAGCGCAGCCGGCGGCGCAAAAGGTGCAGTAATGCTTGGAGATGAAATGATTGATGAAGCATCGCGCAAGATGGCTTTAGTTGTTTCAGCAAAAGGTCGGGCAGCTGGCATGAAGCGCACGCAAACTTTCACACCACCGGAGGCATAACCCATGGCACGTCTAGCTCAAACAGATGGCTTAACTGATGTGCAAGAAGCAATTCTTGACGCTATTCATACCTTTGTTGAAAAGGAAATCATTCCAGTTGCAAACGAACTAGAGCACGCCGATGAGTATCCGCAAGCAATCGTGGATGGACTCAAAGAACTTGGCGTCTTTGGACTAATGATTCCAGAAGAGTACGGCGGCTTAGGTGAGTCGTTACTTACATACTCATTAGTCGTTGAAGAAATTGCGCGCGGCTGGATGCCAGTGAGTGGAGTTATCAATACCCACTTCATCGTTGCTTACATGTTGATGCAACACGGCACACAGGCACAAAAGGACCTTTACCTGCCGCGCATGGCAACTGGCGAAGTTCGCGGCGCATTTAGCATGAGTGAACCAGGTGTCGGTTCAGATGTTTCGGCAATTACTTCAAAGGCAACGCGCGACGGCGATGGTTGGAGTTTGACTGGCCAGAAGATGTGGTTAACAAATGGTGGCTCCTCCACTCTTGTTGCCGTTTTAGTTCGCGCCGATGAAGACGCAGCAGCTGATGCCAGCGTCTACAAGAAGATGGCAACTTTCTTAATTGAAAAGCCATCGGGCTTTGGCGAAGTGCGGCCTGGACTAACAATCCCAGGCAAGATTGAAAAAATGGGCTACAAAGGCGTAGACACCACGGAATTGATCATGGATAACTTGAAGTTAACTAACGAAGATCTACTTGGCGGGGAGACCGGCAAGGGTTTCTACCAAATGATGGATGGCGTTGAAGTTGGCCGAGTAAATGTGGCAGCTCGCGCCGCTGGACTTGGACTTCGGGCGTTTGAGTTAGCAATTGATTACGCCCAACAGCGCGTAACTTTTGGTAAGCCAATCGCAGAACATCAAGCCGTAGCGTTTCGCTTAGCTGACATGGCAACAAAGGTTGAAGTTGCCCACACCATGATGGTCAATGCGGCTCGCAAGAAGGATTCAGGCGAACGTAATGATATGGAATCTGGCATGGCTAAATACATTGCTAGCGAATTCTGTAAAGAAATCGTGGAAGATTCCTTCCGAATTCATGGTGGCTACGGTTACAGCAAGGAATACGAAATCGAGCGCCTTTACCGCGAAGCACCAATGCTATTAATTGGCGAAGGTACCGCGGACATCCAGCGCATGATTATCGCGCGGCGCTTAATGGAAGATTACAAAATCCGCACTTAAGCAGAATTAGCCCTCGATTAAGTAATGTGCGTCTTGCACTATGCAAGCCTCGCCGTTAATTGGAATCATGTCTTGTGGGCAGGCTGAGAAAGCAACTACGCAATCCATTTCGGCGCGAAGCTCGAGGTAGTCACCTGGCTTTGCAACCGCCGGAAAGTATGTGAGCGTGGTGGCATCAGATACGGGCACATTCATAAAAATATTAAAGGGTGCTGGTTGAAGCTCGCGCTTTAAGCCAATTCCTTCGAGGGCTTCGGCAAGATTATCCGTGCAGTTATCGTGATAGCCCACAGCGCCCAGTAATTGATAACGATAGATATCGCAGGCTGCCATCAAAGTGTCATGTATTCCGGGCGAAGTATCTGCGATGAGAGTAACTATCGGCCGCCGTTGAATAGTTACTAACGAATCTCCTACTTCCGGAATTATCCGTCCGATAGAAACGTGAGTATGTTCCATCGAAAGTGGTTCGGACAAGTCGTTGGCATTGAATGCCCAAAAGTCAATTACTTGTAATCCGTTTGTGTTGATCACTTTGAGCGTCTGACCTTTTTTCATGCGATCAGCAACGCCGCGACGAGCAGGAATTAGTTTGAGCTCAGACATCTTTTCCTCCAATAATTGGGATCACTATAAATACTGATCCTAGACACACCTTAGGCTGTAGGTCATGAGCATTGAACAAGCGCGGTTGGAAATTCATCCTGAGGTTAAGCAAGCATTAGCCAGAGGCGTGGCCGTTGTGGCCTTGGAATCCACAATCATTAGCCATGGCTTGCCGAGTCCGCGCAATGTTGTCGTGGCTGGCCAAATTGAGCAAAGTGTTCGTGATGGCGGCGCCATCCCAGCAACGATTGCAATCATTGGCGGCGTAGTAAAAGTTGGTTTGAATGCGCAGGCACTTGAAATCTTGGGTGATCCGGCAAGTGATGTCGTGAAAGTTTCAACGCGCGATTTAGGACCCGTACTAGCAGCCAGGAAAAATGGCGCAACCACCGTTTCAGCGACAAGTCACATCGCGCACCTGGCAGGAATTAAGTATTTTGCGACCGGCGGCCTTGGCGGTGTGCATCGCGGCGCCCAAGAAACTTACGACGAGTCTGCAGATCTAGTAACCCTTGCTCGCACACCAATCACGGTAACTTGCGCAGGCGTTAAATCCATTTTGGACGTGGGCGCTACGTTAGAGCGCTTAGAAACGCTCGGCGTCACAGTTGTTGGATTTGGCACGGATGCATTTCCAGGCTTCTATCGGGCAGATTCTGGGTTTGGCGTGACTTGGCGGGTGGACACCGTGGCGCAAGCCGCAGCAATTGGTACCCAGCGCGATGCTATAAAGGCGCCGGGGGCAGTAATTATTGCCAAACCAGTTTCGGATGCTGATCAACTCGATTTAGCACTACATGATCGGGTGCTTGCTGATGGATTAGCCGCAGCAAACAAGGCCAATGTCATAGGTAAAGATGTCACGCCATTTTTACTGGATTGGTTTCATACCCAAACCAACAATCAATCATTAGAAGTAAACGTAACTTTGATAAATGCCAATGCGTTGCTGGCGGCACAAATTGCAGTAGCAGCGACTAACTAACGTGACTCAAATTTGCATAATTGGCGACATCAATGTCGATGTGGTGAGCCTGCTTTCCGAGCCACTACAAACTAATACCGACACGATTGCCACTAATGGCATATCCCTTGGTGGCTCTACGTGCAATGTTGCGGTGTGGCTTACCCATCTGGGTGTCCCAGTTGATTTGGTCTCGGCAATTGGTGATGACGTTCTGGGCTCATGGGTTATTACCCAACTTCAAGCATTTGGCGTCTCAGATAAAAATGTGAAATCGATACCAAATCAGCGCACGGGAACTTGCGTAATTCTGGTCGATGAAAACGGCAATCGTTCGATGATGCCAGATTTCGGAGCAAACTTAAAGCAAGTGGTCGATGCAAACCTAGAGAAACTGATTTCAGCTAGTGACATCGTCATAATGAGCGCGTACACATTTATGCGAGCTGAATCCACAAAGTTCGCACTAGATGTTATGGAGTGTGTAGCAAATAGTTCTTCTCGAATGGTGATTGACGCCGCATCTAGTTCACCCATTCAAAAGTTTGGCGCCGCAAAAGTTCGAAGTTATCTGGTGCGAGCCGATTTAGTGCTGGCGAATGAGGATGAATACGCTGCATTGGGAGTCGGCGCTCCTGCTGGCTGGGAAAGTAATTTTCAAAATTTAATTATCAAGCGCGGCGAGCGCGGCGCGCTGTGGCTGCACCGCGGCGAAGAAGTGGCATCGGTTGCAGCAGATCCAACCGAGGTAGTTGATACAACTGGCGCTGGTGATGCATTTTGCGCAGGATTACTTTCCAAGTTAATGACTCGGCCAGATTGGGACAATTTAGTTAACCTCGATTTTGCCGAATCATTATTGGTAGCTGCGCACGCCGCAGCAGATAATTGCAAAACAATCGGAGCAGGACCAGTGATTTAATGCCATTCGTTTACATACTTCGTCACGCTAAAGCGCAAAAGCACGCGGAAACTGACCATGCCCGCCAACTATCGGAGAAAGGGGAGCGCCAAGCTCTCACCCTTGCAACGTGGCTAGTTCAATCTGGAATTGATTTCGATCAAGTCATTGTTAGCGATTCAGCGCGAACTCTTGAAACTCTCGAGTTACTGGAACTGGAAACCCAAATCAGCGTAGTGAAGAAGGCCTATAACGCGGACTCACGCACCCTTAGCGAATTGATTAGAGAATCCGGCGCCCAAGATTCAGTGCTGGTGATCGCTCATAATCCTGGGGTGTCAGATGTATGCCACCAAGCAGGTCACACCAGCGAATTACGCACCTGCGAACTAGTGATCCTGGACTGCTCAGTGAGCCTTTCGGAATTTAGTCCAGAAAAGTGCGAAATTGCTGGTTTTTACCGACCTGAAGTTGACTAAAGAAAACCTGTCGGAGCTCATGGCTACGATGTGGCTAACACCCAGCACAAGGAGCAACATGACCAGGTCAATAAGAATTGCAGCACTTTCGGCAATCACGCTAGCTACATCACTTGTTATCTCAATGATGATCGCGCCACCGGCTGGCGCAACGCCAGCCAGTAATTCGGCTTACATGATTAATTACTCAAGTGACATTATTTGTCCCCAGAGTCATCCAATCAAGGGACAAACTTCCAACGCAGCAACTGGCGTAACGACCTTCCAGTGCTACACCCAGTTCTATTGGGATGCCTACCTTATGGGTGGCCAAGCGTTCATGGACTTTGACGCAGCGATTAAGGCTGGTCGAGGTTTTGACACAGATGTGATTGCTGCGGTGTCATTGGCAGTTGCCAATTACAAAGTTGAGCGCATTGCGATAGACGCACTACGCGATGATGCGCAGCGTCGCGCGCAGGCCGCAGCAGATGCAAGTCCTGGTGATGTTATTTGTAAAGCTTGGAGCTACACCTCGGTATACAACGGTTCGGGTGGTGGAAGTGTTTGTGCGGTGAACAATAATCCTGTTGATGTCTCAGTTAGGCAACCAGCAGAACCACAGGCTTCTGGAGCATCTGCAGAGTCCGCCATGACTTCAATGTCAGCGCAAGCTATCTCGCCGGCTGTGACAACTGGGCAACAAGGGCCTGTGTTATCTCAAACTTTTGGTGTGACAACTGTGTCAGCTGCAAAGTACTTCAAGAAGTCTGCCAAATCTTCAAAACAA
>Ga0209284_10001242_pt1 | contig 39962 bp, 38 predicted proteins | sample FRY03_FD_187211 | JGI IMG/M metagenome (GOLD analysis project Ga0209284, IMG submission 187211) | Freshwater microbial communities from Lake Fryxell liftoff mats and glacier meltwater in Antarctica - FRY-03 (SPAdes) (version 2) | ecosystem: Environmental > Aquatic > Freshwater > Ice > Glacier... | reverse complement strand
TACGCGTCCCGAGGGCCAGCGGGCGAGTGCCACGAAGAAGCAGACGTAGGCGATCAGCTGCGAGCCGATGCCGAGTACGCCGATGTTGAACCAGAGTGCGCCGGAGCTCCAGTCGGTGGCGCCGGGATCTCCATTGAAGACGGCGAAGGGGATCAGGAGGATTGCGCCGCAGATAAATTGCGCGGTGATAAAGCCCCAGAGGTCGGTTTCGATGCCTTTGACGCTCATCCAGCGCACGAGCACGCTGGCGGAGGCGTAGCCGATGGCGCCGATCATCACGGCGACAATGCCGAAGACGAAGCCACTGCCGCTTCCAAGTTCGCCGGGGTTGGACAGCACAATGGTGACGATGCCGGCGAAGCCGACGACGAGTCCGGTGCCGCGCAAGGCTGTGACGCGTTCTTGGAGGGTGAAGCGCGCCATCAGGACGGCGAAGAATGGTGCCGAGTTGAGCAGCACGGCGGCGATTGCGGGGCCAGCATATTGCGTGCCGAGGCCGAGGCCGGCGAGTGAGAGCGTTGTTGCGCCGCCGCCGACGAGGAGGGCGAAGAACCAAACTTTTGGTGAGCGTGGCAGCTTGCCGCCGAGCAGTAGCAGCAGTGGGATCAGCACGATCGACGCGATGATCGGTCGCGCGATGCTGATCAGCCCGGCGGTCGAGTACTGCAGGGCGACGTCGGTGGCGTTGAAGGCCGCTCCCCAGAAGAACATCGTGATGATCAGCAGGACGGGGACGGGCAGTTTTGTGAGGAACGATTGGTTCATGTCCCCTCCTCCTGAGGGGCGGCGAGACCGGGGGGTTTGCCGCAAGCGCTTTGCGCGCCCAGCCGAGGCCGGACGCGCCGTGCAAACAACCCTAAACGAGGGGGCTGGTGCCCGCCATCCAGATGATCACGCGCTGGAACTCGCCGGCTTCGTTGAAGTCGAAGAAGTTGCAGTTGTGCATGTCGTTCTTGGTGCCGTCTTTGAGATCGCCGATGTAGCCCTGCTCGGTGGCGACCTTGCCCTTGTCGACTTCGACGACGATGTTGCGCATCTCGTGACGGATCGACACGGAGGCGCCGGTGAAGTCGGTAAACATGCGGCGGATCTCGTCCTTACCGGTGTGTGTGATGTTCGCGGTTTGGATCGTCAGCGTGGCGTCGTCGGCGAAGTGCGCGACGATGGCCTCGACGTCCATCGCATCGACTGCGTCGAAGTAGCTGTGTGGTGCCTTGTGTAGCGCGTCATAGTTCCAGGCCATCTGATGGCTCCTCTCGTGGATTCCTCTGGGGTCGTCTCGACCCCTGGTGGGCATCCTACGCGAGATACCGCTGCTCAGGCAAGGATTCGGCGTTTGGGGCGCGCCCCCGCGGTAGTGACATTTCGTGATGGGGGCGGACGCCACATCCGCGCGGTTGTGAGGTCCGCCCCCACGGACGCCACAACCGTTGTATAGGTGGTGCCTTTGGGCGGACCTCACAACCGCGCGGATGTGGCGTCCGCCCCCATCACGAAATGTCGTGCTTGAGTCGGCGGTAGCGCGCGGCTCGACCTCTGCTGAGTGCGGGGCTGATGATGCCTTCGCGTTGTAGATCGCGGAGCACCTTCTTGATCATCGCGTCTGACGTGCTTGGTGCGGCCGCGCGCAGGTCCGCGATGGTGAATTCCTCCGCAAGGTTAGATTGGATGAATGTCGTGATCGCCGCAGTCTTGGTGCCGCGGCCGCCAAGCGCTCCGACGCGCTGCTCGTAGTGCGTGTACGCGCCGTTGATGACGACACCGACGAGGTAGCGTAGCCACGGGTAGGGGTCGTTGGCGTCCTCGTGCCAGCCGATTGTCGAGGCGTGAAGCGCGTCGTAATACGTACTTCTGGTGTCATCGATGATCTTCTCGAGGCTGACGTAGCAGCCGACGTGAAAGCCGGCTTGTCGCAGGAGTAGGTGCGTCAGGAGGCGCGAGATCCGTCCGTTGCCGTCGCTGAAGGGGTGGATCACAAGCAGGTCGAGGATGTAGGTACCGATCAGTAGGAGTGGAGGGATCGTTCTGTCGGCTGCGAGCGCGCGGTATGTGTCCGTGAGGCGCTGCGTTTCGTCTTCTGTGCGCCAGGCGGGCACGGGGTGGAAGCGTGTACGACGTGTCCCGTCGGGCAATTCGTCTTCGACCGTGTTGTCGGTCGTTTTAAATTGTCCCCCCGGCGTTGTTGTGTACTCGCTCATGATCTTGTGGAGTTGTTTGATGGTTCCGGGCGTGAGGCGAATCGCGTCGGGTGGGGTCGAGTTAATGAGATCGAGCGCTTTCCGGTAGCCGGCGATTTCTTGTTCGGGACGATTCGTCGGTGTGGCGTCGCTTTCGACGAGTGCGCGAATGCGTGCGGCTGGCGCGGAGATCCCTTCGATGGCGTTCGATGCTTCGGTGCTCTGGATGCGTGCGATGGTCTGGAGTTGTGCCAGCCGCTCCGGGTGCTGTCGCTCGTAGCTGGTTGCTTGTCCGCGGGCGCGGTCGATGTTGATCAGTGAGATAACGAGATCTGTGGGGATGTTCGCGAAGAGTGTGTGGTGTCGGTCGAGTGTGCTCATGGGTTTGATCCGTACAGATAAATAGTCTACTTCAGTCTAGGTAAATATCCTATTTAGCGCGGAATGTGTCGTTTCTATGCGCTTTATATGCGTAGAATGCGCGAATTCACGCCAAAGTAATGGTATACTTGGCCTACTAAAATATTCTATTCGCGGTGCGGGTAGCACGTTGATGCGCGCCCCCACCACGAAACCTCACCACCGCACACGCCTACCTACGGCTGAGGCGAATCGTCTTGATCGACACTGCCACAGGGCCTGTGGTTGGGGTAAACGTTGTTGTCAGCAGCACCTTCAGCGCGCGCTTATGACGAGCGGCACGCGCGGCTTTCGTCAATGTGCACGTCAGCGTGACTTTACCGGCCTGCTTGACCTTCTTCGTCGTCGAGCAGACCCTGATTGCCTTCGCGCGCGTGCCCTTTGCTGCTGGAGTCGTACCAACTGCGCGCACGTGGCCGCGACCCGTGGCGATGATCGTGATGCTGATTGTCGTGGCAGTCGTTCTTGTCGTAGCAGTCAGTGGTGTTGGCGTTGCTGACGGAGCGGTGACGGTTGGTGTAGTTGTTGCGGTTGTTGCGGTTGGTGCGGTTGGTGTCACCGGCATCGACGCATCCGACCGGTCCGATGGCAAAGAATCCGCGCGGTACGCAACACTTGTGAACGTGTAGGCCGTGCCAGTAGTTAGGCCCGTGATCGTGCAGACACCCGACGCGTCAGCCTCACATGTCGCATCGCCCGGGCTAGTCGTAATCGTGTAACTCGTTGGCGCATCACCACTCGTTGCGCGCGTCGACGTAATCACCGCATAATCCACTCCAGCAACAGCAGTTGGAGCAGGCGGTGTGGCAAGAACGCCGGCCAACGCGGTTGTGCGAGCATTCTCCCCAGCACCAACGGGCCAGCTGTCCGCACCAACCGCGGGCCAGCTCGTCGTCCCCGCAAAGTGATACGACACCAACCCAGTATTCGCTGCTAGGTAGATCGTGGGGCCCGCTGTGGGCGCATTCCCCATGTAGAACACACGCGCCAGAAGCGTCGTGCCCCAGAAGGCGTAGTCGCCGATACTGGTGACACTGCTCGGGATCGTGATAGTCGTCAGCTTCGTCGCGCCAGCGAAGGCCCAGGTGCCGATGCTGGTGACACTGCTTGGGATTGTGATACTCGTCAGGCCCACCGCGTTATAGAAGGCCGAGGAGCCGATGCTGGTGATACTGCTCGGGATCGTGACACGCACCAGACTCGCCGCCATTTCGAAGGCGTACCCGTCGATACTGGTGACACTGCTCGGGATCGTGTATGCGGTTGTGGGGTTGCCGCTTGGGTACACGAGGAGTGTCGTCTTGGTCTTGTTGAAGAGCACACCCGGGCTGTCACTGCTGTAGTTGGCATTGAGCGCATCAACGCTGATGCTCGTCAGACTCGTCGTGTTACTGAAGGCCGAGACGCCGATGCTGGTGACACTGCTGGGGATCGTGATACTCGTCAGACTCGTCGTGTAACTGAAGGCCGAGACGCCGATGCTGGTGACACTGCTGGGGATCGTGATACTCGTCAGACTCCCCGCGAACCGGAAGGCGTTGAAGCCGATGCTGGTGACACCGCTCGGGATCGTGACGCTGCCTGTGCAACTGGTATTACCGGTGACCGTATTTGTGCCATCGTTGATCGTGATGGTCCCGCTTGTTGAGCAGTTCACGGTGCTGCCCTGTGCGGCGGCGGCGCCGAGCAGCGAGACGATACTGATCAGCAGTGTCAGGCTGAGGATGCGGTGGCGACGCTGCATGGTCGTAGCCTTTCTGTCCCCATTTGAGTTAGGAGCATCACAAGGAGGCAGACCACCCAATGACGGGAGCGTCAAACCGTGGAAGGCTCAGCATACAACACGCCCAGCGCGCACCCCGACCGCACACGCCTAGTTGGGCTTGGCGAGCCGATCGAAGGTGACGATCGAGTTTGCGATGTCCGAGCGTGCGATGTCGCGCACGATCAGCACGATCCGCGAGGCGTGGTCGTCGTCGGGCCAGCTGGCGAGGTGGGTTGGTGGGTGGATCACATGCTGGACGCCGTGGAGTACGAGTGGGCCGTCCGCGCCGGTGTCGAGTAGACCTTTGACGCGTAGTACGTGGTCGCCGTGGCTTTGCAGCAGCATCGACAGCCAGAGTCCGAACATCGTCCAGTCGAGTGGCTCGTCGAAGCGCAGTGCCATGGCGTGGACGCCCGAGTGGTGGTCGTGCCCGTGGTGCGCGTCGGCTTCGACGGCTTCGAGCCAGGCCTGTACTTGTTCGGCGCGGCGATCTTCGGCGAGGACGCCGAGCCCGATCAGGGCGGCGGCGGGTACGTCGCCGGCGATGCCGACGATCATTTCGGCGACGGGGTTGAGGCTGCGCACGAGTGCTGCGACGCCTGCTTCGTCGACGCCGCTGAGGTCGGTCTTGGTCAGCACGATGCGGTCGGCGACGACAACTTGCTTCGCCCACTCGGGCTGCTGTCGCGCCTGCAGCTCGGCGTTGATGGCGTCGACGGTGGTGACAACGCCGTCGCTCATGTAGTGGGCGGCGAGCAGTGGGTCTTGCAGCAGTGTTGCGAGTACGGGGACGGGGTCGGCGAGTCCGGTTGTTTCGACGATGACGCGGCGAAACGCGGGCAGTTCGCCGCGGTGCACGCGAACTTGGAGGTCGCGTAGCTCGTCGACGAGGTCGGTGCGGATGGTGCAGCAGATGCAGCCCGAGTCGAGCACGACGGTCTTTTCGTCGACGTGGCGCAGCAGGTGATGGTCGAGGGGTACTTCGCCGAGTTCGTTGACGAGCACGACGGCGTCGCAGAGCAACGGGTCGCGTAGCAGCGCGCCGAGGAGCGTGGTCTTGCCGGAGCCGAGAAAGCCCGTGATCAGTGTCAGTGGAATCCGCTCTTGCGTGGGGGTGCTCATGCCTGGAGTCGCGCCAGTAGTGCGGGGTCGAGTGGGTCGAGCGGCACGCCGCCGCGGAGGCGCGCGACTTCGGCGAAGACGCCGCCGAGGTCGTTGCAGAGCACGGCTTGTCCGCTTGATCCGCGCAGGATGTAGGCGGTTTCTTCCCACTCGTCGACGCTCATCGCGATGGGGCGCAAGACCTGGTTGAGGAGTGCGACGCGGCGTAGGCGCTCGCGCAGAATGTCGCGGCGCGCACCGACGATGTTGCGGTCGCCGCCGCCTTCCGACCAGTGCGCCGCGGCGCCGATGGTTCCACACAGCGAGCACATCTGGTGTCGTCTCCGTCGTTGTTTGCGGTTGGGGGTTGCCGACTGGTCGTGAGGGCGGTACGTTCCCTTCACATCCTAAGACTTACGAATACTGGAGGAATCAGATGGCGAAGGAGATTCGTGTCGCGTACGGCGTCGATGTTGATGCGGTGGCGGGACAGATCGGCTCGTATGCGGGTGGAGATTCGCCGTGTGATATTTCGCGCGGCATCTTCGCGGGCGAGGTCGGCACGCGACGGATGCTCAAGTTGTTTAAGAAGTACGGCATCACGACGACGTGGTTTATTCCGGGCCACTCGGTCGAGACGTTTCCTGAGGACATGAAGGCCGTGGTCGATGCGGGCCACGAGGTCGGCATGCACGGCTATACGCACGAGAACCCGATTGCGATGTCTCCGGATCAAGAAGAGACGGTGATGCTCAAGTGCATCGAGCTGATCGAGCAGCTGTCGGGCAAGCGTCCGACGGGGTATGTGGCGCCGTGGTGGGAGTTCAGCCCGATCACGAACGAGTTGCTCCTCAAGCACGGCATCAAGTACGACCACTCGTTGATGAGCGAGGACTTTCATTGTCATCGCGTGCGGGTTGGCGATGCCTGGAAGCTGATCGATTACTCGCAGCCGGCAGAGTCGTGGATGACGCCGTTGACGCGTGGTGTCGAGACGAAGTTGATCGAGATTCCTGCTTCGTGGTATCTCGATGATCTGCCGCCGATGATGTTTATGAAGAAGGTGCCGAACTCGTACGGTTTTGCGAATCCGCGTGATATCGAGCAGATGTGGATGGATCAGTTCGACTACATCTATCGCGAGGAGGAGGACGCGGTCTTCACGATGACGATCCACCCCGACATTTCGGGTCGCCCGCAGGTCCTGGCGATGCACGAGCGCATTATCGAGCACATCAATAAGCACGAGGGCGTGCAGTGGTGCACGTTCGATGAGATCGCTGATTGGTACGACGCGAAGCACCCCTTCAAGGGGTAGTGCGTAGGCGGACCTCACAACCCCGCGGATGTGAGGTCCGCCTTCGCACTCGAAATACCAGCGCAGCAGGCTCCAGCACGAGGGCGGACCTGACATCCGCGGGGTTGTGGCGTCCGCCTTGGCACTCGAGATACCAGCGCAGTTGGCTCCAGCGCTAGGCGGACCTCACATCCGCGGGGTTGTGGCGTCCGCCTCCACGAAATCCCGTCACAAAACAGCGCTGGCGGACATGGTGGGCCCGGGCCCATCATGTCCGCAACGTCCGCCGGGCTCCTCGAATTCGTGATGGAGGCGGACCTCACATCCGCGCGGTTGTGAGGTCCGCCCTTCAGATCGATTTAGCGTCCGATTGGGGTCAGACCCCAATTGGCAATTGCGCACCAATCGGGTGCGCCCGCGCCCTGGCTCCGATTGTCTCCTAACGCCACCCCTTTGCTATAACTGCCCCAACGCTTCTGAGGAGGGGTTTGGGAATGGGCATCGCGAATCCGTTCTATACGGAGGAGTTTCACGGTTCGTTCGACCTGCACGCCCTCGGCGATTTCGAGCTGGACGAGGGCGGCGTGCTGCCCGACCTGCAGCTGGCGGTGGCGACGTTCGGCGAGCTTAACGCCGCGCGCGACAATTGCATTCTCGTGCCGACGTGGTACTCGGGCACACACGCGATCATGCGCGACGTCTATATCGGCCCCGACCGTGTGCTCGACCCGTCGCGGTACTTCATCGTCGTCGTCAACCAGATCGGCAATGGCCTCTCGTCCTCGCCGCACAACGTCGATGGGGCGCACGCGGGCGCGAACTTTCCGAGGGTTCGCATCGGCGATGACGTGCGCGCGCAAGAGCAACTGCTGCGCGAGGCGTTCGGTGTCGAAGAGCTCGCGCTTGTGATGGGTGGCTCGATGGGCGCGCAGCAGACGTGGGAGTGGGCGGTGCGCTTTCCCGACAAGGTTCGGCGCGCCGCGGCGATCGCGGGCACGGCGCAGAACACGCCGCACGACTTCCTCTACACGGGCAACCTGATGGCTGCGCTCCAGCACGATCCCGGCTGGAACGGCGGCAACTACGCGTCGCCTGCCGACGTCGCGGCCGGCTTGCGCCTGCATGGTCGCTACGCGGATGTGCTGGGCTGGTCGACGGAATGGTTCCGGCAGGAGGGCTGGCGCCGCACAGGCGATTGGGGCTCGGTCGAGGAGTTTCAGCGCGAGATGACGGATGCCTATCACGCGCCGATGGACCCGAATGCGCTCCTGACGATGGGGTGGAAGTGGCAGCACGCCGACGTGGCGCGCAACACGGGTGGCGATCTCGCCGCCGCGCTCGGCCGCATCAAGGCCACGGTCTATGCGATGCCGATCTCGGCTGACATGTTCTTCCCGCCGCGCGACGTGGAGCGCGAGATCGTGATGGTCCCTAGGGGCGAGCTGCGCGTGATCGATTCGATCGATGGCCATATGGGTTTGCTCGCGACCGATCCGGGCTACCTACCGCAGGTCGAGCAGCATCTTGCCGAGCTGCTGGCATTAGAGGTTTGAGCAGATGACGCAGCGACGCTCCCTCGACGCCTTGATCGTCGGCGCCGGCTTCTCCGGCCTCTACCTGCTGCATCTGCTGCGTGGGCGCGGCCTCGACGTCGAGATCGTCGACAAGGCGCCGAGCATCGGCGGCACCTGGTATTGGAATCGCTATCCGGGTGCCGGCTGCGACGTGGTCAGCATGACGTACTCCTACTCGTGGGACGAGGAGCTCGAACAGGAGTGGCACTGGTCGAGTCGTTACGCCCGCCAGTCGGAGATCCTCGAGTACATGCGACACGTCGCCGAACGCCACGATCTGCTGCGCAACATCCGACTCGAGTGCGCGGTCACGGCGGCCGCGTGGGACGACGCGGCGAGGGCGTGGCGCGTGGAGACGACGCAGGGCCCGGTCGATGCGCGCTTTCTGATCATGGCGACGGGCTGTCTCTCGGTGCCGAGCGTCCCGGACTTCTTGGGCCTCGACGACTTCGCGGGAGATTGGCACCACACGACTGCGTGGCCCGAGGGCGGCGTCGACTTCGCGGGCCGGCGCGTGGCCGTGATCGGCACGGGCTCGACTGGGATCCAGGCGATCCCGATCATCGCGGAGGAATCTGCGCACCTGACGGTCTTCCAGCGCACCCCCAACTTCAGCATCCCCGCCTGGAACGGCCCGCTTGCGCCGGAGGATGAGGCGGCGCGCAAGGCGATCTACCGCGAGACTCGCGCCGTCGCCCGCGCCGCCGCAACGGGTGATATCTGGGACGAGCCGACGGCCAAGGCGCTGGACGTCTCGACAGAGGAGCGCGAGGCGGAGTACGAGCGGCGCTGGCTCGAGGGCAGCTTCTCGTTCCTCGCCACGTTCGAGGACATTACGACGGATCCAGCCGCCAGCCAGACTGCCGCCGACTTCGTGCATCGCAAGATCAAGGAGAAGGTCCACGACCCGGACGTCGCCGCGCTGCTCTGCCCGAAGGAGCACCCGCTCGGCACGAAGCGTCTCTGCGTCGACTCGTTCTACTACGAGACGTACAACCGTGACAACGTCACCCTTGTCGACATCTCACAGACTCCGATCGAGCGCGTCACCGAGCAGGGTCTGCGTGTCGCCGAGACCGACTACGCCTTCGACACGATCGTCTTTGCGACGGGCTTCGACGCGATGACGGGCGCTCTCCTCGCCGTCGATATTCGGGGCCGCGATGGCCTGAGCCTGCGCGACGAGTGGAAGCACGGCCCGCATTCCTACCTCGGTGTGACCGTCGCCGGCTTCCCAAACCTCTTCACGATGACCGGCCCCGGCAGCCCGTCCGTCTTGAGCAACATGATGACGTCGATCGAGCAGCACGTGGAGTGGGTCGACGCCTGCATTGGCCACCTAGAGCACCACCAAATCGCGACGATCGAGGCCACTGCTGAAGCCCAGGCGGCTTGGGACCAGGAGGTCCACGACGAGGCCTACGCCACTCTCTATCCGCAGGCCGCCTCCTGGTACATGGGCGCCAACATCCCGGGTAAACCGCGCATCTTTCTGCCGTACATCGGCGGCGTCGGCAAGTACGCCGGGATCTGTGATGACGTGGCGGGGGATGGGTATCGAGGGTTTGCGCTCACGCCATAGATAGAGCAGGGTGGACCTCACATCCGCACGCCACGTGGCGTCCGCCGGGTAAAAGGATTCGCGGGTCGTTCTCGCTGTAGGCCTAACTCTTCAAACTGCGAATAGTGATGGAGCAATGCGGGAACATATGATAAATATTCGCGCATGATTCGAATGCCGTTGTTTGATCGCCGTAGTGTCCTTGCTCTTACGGCAGGGGCGATTGCCTCAGCTCTCGTGCCAGGGCGCGCTATGGCTCATTTGGCCTCGCGGACCGCATCGATGCCAGCATCATGGCCTAGCCCGGCCATGTGGAACCAACTGCGCTCTCAAGTAGGTGCTCGACTAATTCGGCCGAAGCAGCCGTGGTCCGGTCTGGGGACCGGCCTGATACCGAAACGATTCTTCAATCCTTGGTTCCTTGAGGAGCAGCCAGGGGCAACGCAATCAACAGGAATGTTCAAGGCGTGGAAGTCCACGCCCAGCGACTACGCCATCGTTGTGCGCAAGGATTCCGACATCGTTGCCGGCGTGGATTTCGCCCGTGAACACAACGTGCGTCTTGTCGTCAAGGGTACCGGGCACGATTACTACGGCCGATCGAGTGGACCGCGTAACTCCCTGCTGATCTGGACCCATCACCTGCGTGGAATTTCGGTGCATAAAGAATTTGTCCCCGGCGGTGCTCCAAGCGGAACCAAGCCGGTAACAGCCGTCACCACGATGGCCGGCAATCGCTGGCTTGAGGCGTATAAGGCGGCCTCGGCAGAAGGCCTGTATATCCAGGGTGGCGGTTGCACGAGCGTGGGCGCTTGCGGTGGTTTTGCACTCGGGGGTGGGTTCGGATCCTTCAGCAAACGTTTCGGTAGCGGGGCGGCTGGCGTCCTCGAGTTAAGGGTCGTGCTCGCAAATGGATCCGTTATCACGGCGAATAAGCATCAGCATTCGGACCTGTTCTGGGCACTGAGGGGCGGCGGCGGTGGAACGTTCGGCGTCGTCACCCACATGACGCTTCTGGCGCATCCTGAACCGTCCATCTCCGGGTGGATTTCGGGCCCTATCGTCGCAAAGTCAGAGTCGGCTTTCCGGGAGTTGCTTGAGATCTATATCCGATTCTGTGCTTCCACACTGAGCACTCCGGTGTGGGGCGAAGGGGTGATCTTGAATCCCGAGTACGGCATGGCCAGCGACTTCTCGACAAGCATGAATGTGTTGCAGGTCGGTACGACGTTCCTCGACATCACAACCAAGCGGGCCCAGGCAGCATGGGAACCCTTCCTGTCGCAGTTGAGGGCTAGGCCCGCGGACTTTGATGTCAATGTTTCCTTCAAGTCCGGAAAGTTCGCCGATCGCTGGAAGCCGACTGCCAACGAAGCGATTCTTGATGATCGTCCAACTGCTCCGAAGGGGTATTTCTGGTGGAAAGGCAACGCATCTGAGGTTGCCGCCTACTGGGGCGGATACGACGGCAGAGGAGTTCCTTTCTCGATGACGCAGGGTGCCAAGGCACAGGTGCTGGCCAAGGCGCTATTCGATGCATCCCGCACCAGTTTGATTCTGTGGCAGACGAACAAGGCCTTGTACGGTGAGCATCCTGAAGCCCGTAAGCGAGACAAGTCCACATCCATCAACCCGGCAGTCTTCGATAATGTCGCATTCATCACAATCGGTGCCTGGCAGCAGGGTAAGTACCCTGGTTTGCAGGGTCATGAACCTTCGAAGACCGTTTGCCAGGCTCAGTTCAAAGGCGTGATGGGGGCATCGGCAATATTACGAAAGTCGACAGAGCAGGGTGGCTCATACTCGAACGAGGGCAACTACTTTGAGCCGGACTGGCAGAAGCAGTTTTGGGGGCGCAATTACCCTAAATTGCTTCGCATAAAGAAGAAGTACGACCCGACGAACTTGTTCACCGTGCACAAGGGTGTGGGCAGCGAAGGCTAGTAGTTGAGGAGCCCCGCGTGCCTATGCACGGTGCGTGGAGCCTGACTCGACATCACATCCGCACGCCATGTGGCGTCCGCCCATCGGCGACCGCCGCTCAGATCGATTTAGCGCGTGCGGTGCGCGCCGATGTTGATGGTGCCGATCACGCCGATGCGGAACCCGGTCCACGGGTAGCGATGCGAGATGGCCACGTTGTCTTGGGGCCGCGAGCCAATCGCGGATGGCCACATCTGGTTGTGGGTGCGCTGGATACGCTGCCGTGGAGACGACGCCAGATGCGCTTCGTGCCGGGTCGGTGCGGGTGTGATGGTGTCGGTCCACTCGACGACGTTGCGGCCTTGGTCGAGCGTGCCCCTGTCATGCCGTTTCTTCCGTATTGCGACAACCGATTGAATCCACCGAGTACTAACCGGTAGCTTTTGAGCACTTGGGATGCTGCGATCCCGGGCAGACCATACAGCCGCGTTGCTAAGAACTACACGACAGCATCGAACAGCCCACGCGATGACGGGCCCACTCGGGGCGGCGGGCTGCAAAGCGCTCGCGTCCGGGCTGCTCGTCGTAGGGGTGGCGTAGAACGTCAAACAATCTATTCAGTAGCCCGGTGTCGCCTTCCTGGGCAGCATCGATAGCTTCCTGCGCAAGGTAGTTGCGCAGCACGAATCGCGGGTTCAGCGCGTCCATGCGTGTACGGCGCTGATCATCGCCCAATCCGCCGACGACAACCCGGGCGCCCCACGCGCGCAACCATGCGGTGAAGTCATCGCGTAACGCGCCTGCGATCTCGTCGGGTGCGTACCACGCTTCGGCCAACGGTGCGAGCAGATCGTCGTCAGACAGCTCGCCATTACGTGCTCTGGCAACGGGCACGCGGGCCAGATCGCGATAGAAGATCACCTGGTCAGTCTCCGTTCGAGACAACAGCTTCCACAGATCGCGGACCAGCACGTCATCGCCCGCTCGCGTGGCACCCCAACCCAGACGCTCGGCCATCATCGTGTCAAAGCGCGTCTGGTACTGGCCAGGATAGCGCTCAAGAGCTTCCTGCAGCGGCTCAGGATCGCCGGTCAGCTGCACCAGCGCGTTTGCGAGCTGCAACAGGTTCCACTGTGCGACCTGCGGCTGCGCGCCATACCGATAGCGCCGCGTATCAGCGTCAGTCGTGTTGGGTGTCCAGTCGAGGTCGAAATTCTCAAGCCAGCCATACGGGCCATAATCAATCGTCAGACCGAGAATTGACATGTTGTCGGTGTTGAGCACGCCATGCACGAAGCCCACGCGCATCCAGTCGACGATGAGCGCCGCAGTGCGCTCGCAGACCTCGCTGAACCACGAGGCCACGAGCTGCTCGATCGGTACAGCGGCGTCGTACAGATCGGGAAAATCATTCCGGATGGTGAACTCGACCAGTTGACGTAACAGGCCGACGTCGCCGCGCGATGCCGGCAACTCGAACGTACCGAACCTGATGAACGACGGGGAAACCCGGCAGACCACTGCGCCAGGCTCAGGGCCCGGGTTGCCGTCATACAAGATGTCCCGCACGATCGGATCGCCGGTCGCTATCAGCGAAAGCGCACGCGTCGTCGGAATCCCCAAGTGATACATCGCTTCGCTGCATAAGAACTCGCGTACCGAAGAACGCAGTACCGCGCGGCCGTCAGCGCTCCGAGAGTACGGCGTCGCACCCGAGCCCTTGAGCTGCAGCGTCTGGTGCTGGCCGTTGCGGTCGAGCACCTCGCCTAGCGCGATCGCGCGGCCGTCACCGAGCTGCCCGGCCCATGTACCGAATTGGTGCCCGCCATAGGTTGCGGCGAAAGGCTCACCACCAACGGGCACACGATTGCCGCTGAACACCTGCGCGAAATCTTCGCTCGCGCACACGGAGTGATCGAGGCCCAAAAGCTCGGCCACCTCAGGCGACCACGCGAGCGTCACCGGCGCCGACACAGGCGTTGGCTTGACATCGCTGTAGAGCGCGCCGTGTACCTGGCGCCGCTGGTTGGTGTGGTCGGGATCACCGGTTAGCTGCGTGGTGAAACGATTCTCAAACGGTAGGCGGTCAAGGTCTGTCACCAGCGGTGCGTCGGGTGATGTTATGGAAATGCCCATTACTTCTCTTATAGCAGTTGCGGGTGTCTTGAGAATCGATGGAAATCTTCCCGGGCAAGGAGGGCGCCTGCGAGCATGTCCGATTGCTTCAGCAGTGACTCATGGCTGAAAGAAATCAGTCCAACTTGAAAAAATCGTGGTCCTTTGGAATTAAGCTCTCCCACTTTTGGGGCGCTGCATCTTGCGTGAATATCGCCTCCACTGGGCACTCTGGCTCGCACGCACCACAGTCGATGCATTCGCCAGGATCGATCAATAACTGATCGGGTCCTTCGTGGATGCAAGCCACAGGCCACACGTCAACGCAGGACCTATCCGTGGTCTCGATGCAGGGCTCTGTGACGGTGTAGGTCATGCGCCTCTCGGTTTCAGCGGGCACATCGTTGTCGAGTGTGATCGGTATTCCAATCTGGATTCCGGATCGCTGCGTTAGATACACCGAGCCGAGCCCGAACGAACTGATCCGGTCGGGCGTGTGTTTGGGCTGATCCTAAGGACAAGTGCGTATTGCGGCGATTGCGCCACCCGGTAACAGTTCGTGCTCACGGGGCTCTGATGATGTACGGTTATTGGCGATGAAACGCTGGGATCTTATGTCTCTGCCGTCCTCGTCGGAGAAGCGCAACTCGCGTGAGCCGGGATCGGATGCTCCGCGCCTACCCAGAAGCGACGGACAGATGCCGCGCGTGCTCTTCAGCTCGCCTGAGTGTCGGGCCGTCATCCTTGATCTCGAGAGTGGCGAGTCGATGGGCTACCACCAGGTTCGCGAGCGATCTGTCGTGCAGGTCGTGACCGGCCGCGTGTCGATCGAGTCGTCCGGGGAAGCCGTCGAGTGCGACGCGGGCACGCTCATCATCTTCGAACCGGGCGAGCGCCGCACGATTCGCGGGCTCGCGATCGCGCGCCTGCTTCTGGTATTGACGCCGTGGCCTGCAGCTAGGCACTCCACCGACACGCAGACGGAATCCGTCCAGCAGCATCTTCCTGCCAACGCTGTAGTGGACCCCATCCCTTCGACAATCGGAGCTTGATCCGGTTTTCCGGACAGGGTTAGGCTCCCTGGGGCATCTACAGGACGGCGTTGAGCGTTACCAAATTTTTCACCGAATCAACCATTTTGGCTTTCAGCATTTAAGCCACTATTTAGGAGACAAGGCATGGCAAAAATTATTTGTGTGCTGTATGACGACCCTGTGACTGGCTATCCCACGTCCTATGCTCGGGATGATCTGCCCAAGCTGGAGTGATACCCGGACGGTCAGACGCTACCCACACCCAAGGCCATCGACTTCCAACCGGGCACGCTGCTCGGCAGTGTCTCTGGCGAACTCGGTCTGCGCAAATTTCTGGAGTCCAATGGCCATCAGTTGGTCGTGACCTCCAGCAAGGACGGGGCTGACAGCGAGTTGGACCGAGAATTGCACGATGCCGAGATCGTGATCTCACAGCCATTCTGGCCGGCCTATATGACGGCAGAACGCATCGCCAATGCGCCCAAGCTCAAGATGATCGTGACGGCGGGCATTGGCTCGGACCATACCGACCTGCAGGCCGCCATGGACCGCGGCATCACGGTCGCCGAGGTTACCTACAGCAACAGCAACAGCGTGGCAGAGCACGTTGTGATGATGACGCTTGGTTTGGTACGCAACTACATCCCGTCCTACAACTGGGTCATCAAGGGCGGCTGGAACATTGCCGACTGCGTCGCGCGCTCGTACGATCTCGAAGGCATGAACGTGGGCACCGTGGCAGCCGGTCGCATCGGCCTACGCGTGCTGCGCCTAATGAAGCCCCACGACGTGAAGCTGCACTACATGGATCGCCACCGTTTGCCGGAGGCCGTCGAGAAGGAGTTGGACCTGACTCACCACACCAGCCTCGACAGCCTGACCAAAGTATGCGACGTGGTCACGCTCAATTGCCCGCTTTACCCCGAGACGGAGCACATGATCAATGCGGAGTCGCTGAAGAACTTCAAGCGCGGCGCCTACCTGATCAACACCGCACGCGGCAAGTTGTGCGACCGCGATGCCATCGTGGCGGCGCTGGAGAGCGGCCAGCTCGCCGGCTATGCAGGCGACGTGTGGTTCCCCCAGCCAGCTCCGGCGGACCATCCGTGGCGGACCATGCCCCACCACGGCATGACACCCCACATCTCAGGCACCAGCCTGCCGGCCCAGGCACGTTATGCCGCAGGCACCCGTGAGATCCTGGAGTGCTACTTCGAAAACCGCCCGATCCGCAACGAGTACCTGATTGTCGAAGGCGGCAAGCTGGCCGGCGTCGGTGCGCACTCTTACAGTGCTGGTAACGCGACGAAGGGGTCTGAAGAAGCCGCCCGTTTCGAGAAGTAATTTGTGCCGTCTTCAGCATCCGTAAATAAGGAAAATCTGTTGCGCGCGTTCGCGGCTTTGGGCAGGCTTGCGCCCGCCATCAGCTCGTCTTGGTTGCGTCGGCGGGTTGGCTTATTCGCGGCGGCCGCGGCCGCCGCCGCCGAGTACGCCACTGTCGCGGCGGCGATCACGCCGCTTCGCGTACTTGGTAATCTAGGAGCCATCATTGTGATTCTTCTTTACGGTGAAGCGGGTGTGGTTGCCGCGGATTCAGGCTTACTTCAGGCTGAGGGTCAGCCAGTTCATAAGGTTGCCGACGGTGGCGCAGAGTTGCTGGCAGGCGATGCCGACACGGCGTGGCGCGGCAGTATGGGACTTCGGCCGGTTTGGCTTCGGCGGCGTGCTTTGAAGTGGTATCGCTCGGATCTCCACAATTATCAGCGTTCGTACGACAGGCTACTCGTGCCGGTCGCAAACGGCGCGTGGCGTGTGTCCAGTCACGACTTATTTAGTTGAGAGTAAATAAGTCGTGACTAAACAGCCGTGCTACACACACGGGTCTGACCCGTTGTTCGAATAGGGCATGGTGATACCCGTGGCGTGACGCCAAGGGAGGTAGCGCCGCGCGACCCGACGGAGTGGAGGCGCTTCGCGCCTAGCGGATAAACTGGTCGACGAAGTCTTCGCCGAGCCCGTTCGTCTTATAGGCCTTCTTGCAGTGCTCGATCAGGCCGACGTTGTCCTCGACGTGGATGACGTTGTCGTTCTCGTCGGTGTAGAGCACCGGTCCGAGAATCGCGAAGAAGGTCTGCATCTCTTCGCAATCGTCAGCAACGGTCAGGGTGTGCACTTCGCCTGGTGGCTCAAACACGTAACTGCCCGTCTCGGCCACCCACGTGTGCTCGAGGTAGTGCCACCGTCCCTTCAAGACGAAGCCGTGGACCGGTGCTGGGTGGCGATGCTTGGAGAGCACGCCGCCTTTGCGCACGCGTAGCACCTCGCCGTGTCCACCCGTGTTCATATCGAAAAAGAGTGGTCGAAACCAGACGTTTGGCTCGATCTCAACCCAGATCCGCTCATCCGTTGGTTCGGGCACGACGATCTCGGGCTTCATGCCGAGGTGCCCCATCACGGGCGGGTCATAGAGGACGTGTTCGGATTTGGGTGGCATCCAACCAATCATGCGTGTCGTATCGATCTCGACGCCATCGAGGTTCATTTCAGGCATTAGGGTTCTCCTCCAGCTCGCTCTGTAGGCGCGCGATCAGATCGCGCTTCTGGTCTCGGTCGAGCTTACCGAGTTCATTGTTGAGGGCGGGTTCGTCGACGTGCTGGTTCCACCAATCGACAGCATCCGCTCCAAAGAGTGCCCATTTGCCAACGAGGATGCGTGTCACCTCGTTCGATGGGGCCATGATCCAGCCAGCCTTGCTGTCGCGGAAGAGTCGTTCGATCTCGCTCGACTTCGAATAGCCACGCCCGCCGCAGACTTGCAGCATCTTGTCGGTGGCCTCCCACGCGGCCTTCGTTGCTAGCACCTTGGCGGGCAGCGACCACTGCGTCATTGTCGTGCGCGGGCGCGCGTCGGGGTCCGTTTCGTACATCTCCCACGAACCATTGTCGGTGCGCGCGTCAAGTTCTTTGGCGAACGAATACGCGTAGAGGCGCGACGCCAGCGTGTCGCTGAGTACCTCTCCGAATGTGTTTTGGACGGTCAAGTAGTCAGCGATCGTGCGACCATATTGCGCGTGTGTTCGATGCGTAGCGTGCTGCTTGCCAACGTCGAGTGCGCCCATCGCGAGGCCGTTGTAGGCGCCGGCGTACTGGACGAAGGCGAGTGGATCAATCGCTTCGTCGTTCGATGCTGCACCATCGCCGGGCCAGCCAACGATGCGATCCTCTGGGATCACCGCGTCAATCTCGACGGGGCCGGACTGGTTGGCGTGCATGCCCATCGCGTCCCACTGATCCTTCTTGGCATCCACCTCGTCGGGGTAGAGCAGAAAGACCGATAGGTCGGAATAGTCGCCTGTAAAGTCGGGGCTCGTGGTTTGAGTGATATACCAATTGGCATAGCCACACGATGTCGTCCAGGCGGCCTTCTTCTGCACGTGCCAGCCATCGTCGACACGCTTGGCGCTCGACGTCTTTGGGTACCAAAAGTGCCCACCTGTTTCGGGGTCCGTGTACGACGCGCTACCGACGAGACAGTCCGAGTCGATGCGGCTGATCAAGTCTTGGATATGCGGATTATGGCTGGCACGAAACACGAGTCCGGCCACGGCAACCATATGCATCATGTAGATGACGGTCGTGGACGGGCACCCGTAGCGCGCGAGCGTTTCGGTCAGCATCATGATGCCGACGTTGTTTTCGCCGCGGCCGCCATACTTCTTTGGCACGACGGCTCCCAGCACACCGAGTTCTGCGAGTGCTTCGAGATTCTCGCGTGGGTAGGCGCCCGTGCGATCGCCTGTCGCAGCGTTTGGTCGAATCGTGGTGTTGCAGACGTCGATTAGGCGTTGCTGCAAGTCGCGTTGCTCGTCGGTCAGAAACCACTCGGGCTCCCATTCACGATTGATGCCGTCGTACGGCGTGCCGCCCCAGTCGAATGTGAGGTTGTCAGTCATCTCTCTAGCATCGTGCAGGTAACACGTAGAATCAAGAGCAAAGAGCTACGCAATGCGTAGTATCCTTGCGTTATTGTCGCGAATACTTGTAAATAACGCGCGCTGCGTGCGTAGAATTCGCACTATGACTGTCAACATTCCCCTCGACGCCACCGATGAGGCGATTCTGCGTGCTCTGCAAATCGATGGCCGCCGCTCCTATCGTTCGATTGCTCGCGAAGTTGGCGTTTCGGAGGGCACGGTCCGTAGCCGCGTCCGCAAGTTGGAGCAACTCGGCGCACTACGCGTGATCGCTTTCGTCGACCCCGCCCGGCTCGGCAACTCGGTTCTCGCGATTCTCCTCATCCGCGCCGCCAGTGCGCAACGCGCAGCGTTGATCGAGGAGCTCTGCAACTGGAGCGAAGTGACCTATGTGACCTCGCTGATCGGGCGCGCCGACATTCTCGTGCAGATCATGTGTCCCGACAATGACGAGCTCGGTCGCATCATCACCCGCACGCGTGGATTGCTCGGAGTGATCGAGATCGAGCCGATGCTGGAAGTCGACGTACACAAGTTTTCGTACAGTCACGTCAAGACGCACGCCGGCAGCTGAGCCCGCTGGGTTTCTTAGAGACCCAGTTTTTGGGTTCCGGTCGTGGTGACGGGTGACGTCCGCTTGAGGTCAGTCCCCACTCGGACGATGAGGATGGTTCGTTCAATGACTGACCGACTGCTTCTGAGCCTCAAACGGCGATGTCGGGAAGATCCAATTGGAACGTCGTTGGTGCCGTTGAGGCCAGGTGAAGATCGCCGCTGAGTTGTCGGGCCAGGCGGCGTGCGATGTCGAGGCCGAGCCCGCCTGAGCGGCGACCTGTGTCTGAGCTCTCTCCTCGGTCGAAGACCGTGTCCGCATACTCGGCGTCGACTTGGCCGGAATCACTGATCAGTATGTTTGCGGCGGTGTCGCCCATTGAGCATGTCAGTGTGATGTCGCCGCGTCCGTGTCGTAGCGCGTTGTCGATCAGGTTGTCGAGGATCTGGTCCAGTCGCAGGTGGTCGGTTCGGATCGTGGTCTGGTCGCCTTGTACGATGATTGTGCGCTCGTCGCGTGCTGCGCGTTCGGTGAATCTGATTGATGCCATGTCGAGCGCTTCGCAGACGTCGATTGCTTCGACGTGGAGTTCGATCTGTTCGCTGTCGCCGAAAGGGCGCAGCAGAAGCGATTCGCTCAGTAGTGCCAGCCGTTCGACGGCGTCGGTTGCGTGGCCGAGGTTCTCGGCGACGCGCGTTGCGTCGACGTTGTGGCCTTCCAATATTTCGCGGATGTTTTCGAGTGCGATGCGCGCGGTGGTAACGGGTGTTCGCAGTTCGTGGCTTGCATCCTCGAACAGGCTGCGTTCTCTTCGCATTGAGCGGTGCAAGGAGTCGAGCATGCCATTGAGCGTTCGGGCGAGGTCTCTCAGCTCGTCGTCGGCTGCGGGCTCGTCAAGTCGCATTGATGGATTGCTGCTCGCTGCCATCTGAGCGGCTTCGCTGCGCATGCGGTCAACCGGCCGTAGCGCCTTGCGCGTCAGCCAGACGGTCATCAGCGTGGCCAATAGCCATGCAACAACGGCGCCTGTGGCGGCCTTTACTGCGAGCACCAACACGATTTGTCGGGGTTCAGCGATCGGTGTACCGGCCACTACGAATGCTGGTTGCCCGCCGGCCTCGGGGTCGGCTTTGCGCACGATGATCCGCATGTCGTCTACGGTCGTCAGGTTGCCGATGGGTTGACTTCTCAGGTCATGGTCGGCGAGCCATGCTCCGAATGCGTGGCGCCCATCGGATACGACTATCACGCGCCATTGGTTCGAGACAACTGCGACAGCGGACGAGACGCGCTCGGGAGGAATTTGGGGGAGGTCAATTTCGCGTCCGGGCGGGTGAATATCGACCAAGTCGACCACCTCGCTGCTACGGATGCTCAGCACACGGTCGACGGCACCAAGTTCGCTTCGCCATTGCAAGACCAACAGCACGACGACCAGAGCGCTCAGAATAATGGCGAACAGCGTCGCGAATGTGATGACGAGCCGTGTGCGAATCGGTAGCGGGCGGCGGATCATGGCTCGCTCGGTGCCAGTGTCAGCCGAAAGCCAATGCCACGTACGGTTGAGACGACGACATCGGCTGCGAGTTCGTCGAGCTTTGAGCGCAGTCGGCTGATGATTACGTCCACGACATTGGATCGGAGACTCGTGTCACCGTCCCATGCTTCGTCGAGCAATACGTACCTCGGTACCGTTGCATCGAATCGCCGTGCGAGACACAGCAGCACGTCGAACTCGCGTTGCGTCAGCTTCGCATCGTGGCCTGCGACCTCGGCAACCCGGCGTACTTCGTCGACCATCAGCGAGCCGACCATCACCACGTCGCTGGGCTGATCGTCTGCCTGTGTCTGCGTTCGTCGCAGCGCCGCACGGATACGGGCTTCGAGCTCGGGGCGCGCAAACGGCTTGGCAAGGTAGTCGTCGGCGCCGGCATCGAGTCCTTTGACGCGGTCATGAACGCCCGTGCGAGCAGTCAGCATGATCACCGGAGTGTGGTTACCGCGTTGGCGAAACTCGCGACAGACGCTGAAACCGTTCTGGTCAGGCAATCCGACATCGAGCACGATTAGGTCGAATTCTTCCGCTTGCGCACATGCCAGCCCCTCGGCGCCGGTAGCAGCTTCGCGCACGGTGTAGCCTCGTCGCTGCAGGGAATCCCGCACAACTGCACGCAGCCCAGGCTCATCGTCAATCAGCAGAATCTTCGCCACGCCCCGCATTCTCGCAGCATCTGGCAGCAGTTGAACTCGAATCGTGAACGAAACGTGAATGAAGCATGGGGTGCATCACGATCCGTTCACACGTGCAGGGAATCATCTGGTGTGTAAGCAAACCGCAAGTAAAGGAACACACGATGAAACGTCCTCAGATCAAACGACCCAAGGCAAGCGTGCTGACAGCCCTCAGCATCACAGCACTGATGGCTCTTGGCGGCGGTGCTGCCTTCGCAGCAGGCGTCGGCGATACCAGCGCCAACACCGTGCCAACAGTTGGCAGCAGCGTCATCGAAGCCGATGCCGAAAACAGCAACAAGACTGAGAGCGCCAGCGACCAGGCACTCCAGGACGCTGCCAGCAAGACAGCCGGCATCGACCCCAGCGCCGCGAATATCGACTACGACGATGTAACCGGCATCAGCAAGGTGGACGGATCTAACGGCGCAGAAGCCGCAGACACGGAAGCTGGCAGCAACGCTGTCGACGCCGACGGTCCTGGCGGTCCTAACGATCAGGCGGAAGGCCCAGACACGGAAGCCGGCAGCAACGCTGTCGACGCCGACGGTCCTGGCGGTCCTAACGATCAGGCGGAAGGCCCAGACACTGGCGGCAAGTAACCGCACGCGTCGCACACAAAAGAGGTAACTCTCACGGGGCCGGGTCGACTGAAGTCGGCTCGGCCTCGTGTTGTTCCGCTTCTGCTCGAAACTTGGGGCATTTCTGATTGGTGTAGACACCAATCGGACGATCTGTTAGCCTCGCCGCATGCGTCGTCTCCGTTGGTTCGTGCTCGTGTTGGTTGCCCTCGCCGTTTCTCCGGGTGTGGCTGCTGCAGGTATGGAGCCGCTGCCCGATGTCACGACGATCAACGGCGTGGTGCCGCCGATGAAGACCACGTTTGCGTACAAGGCAGTGCGCCTGTCGGTTGGCAATAACGGAAATGGTATGCAGACGATTGTGATCCGCACCACGCGCCTTGCGGGCACGCGGTCACCGATTCATACGCACGATTTTGGTGGCACGACCTGTATCCTGAAGGGCCAAATGACGCTCTACATGGATGGTCATAAGCCAAACACGAAGAAGGCCGGTTTTTGTTATTTCATGCCGCCCGGGCACCTTATGAGCGGTGTTAATACCGGCAAGATCACCACTGTGCTACTCGATATATTTACGGTCCCGATCGGCGATCCCGTGTGGACGGTGCGTCAGCCCGGGTTCACCGTGCCCCCAATGGGCTCGTAGTTTCTGAGATGGGACTGCGCGTGACCATGGCAGTTGCGTACTAAGTGGCAGATCGGTACATCTGGCGCGGCATGGGGTAGGCGGACCTCACATCCGCGGGGTTGTGGTGTCCGCCCTGCTGCCACCACCCAAGGCGGACCTCACATCCGCGGGGTTGTGGTGTCCGCCCTGCGCTGCGCTTCGTCACATTGCCGCCATGGTTGGCTGTAACTCGGGCTACACCGTCGCGAGGAAGTTTCGTACCACCGCAACCGCTTCTTGACGGAGTCGCGCTGCGTGCTCGTCGTCGTCGGCAAGGAAGACGCCATACGCGATCGGCCCGTCGTGGTCCGCTGACTCGAACCGTTCGGCGAGCAATTGGAGGGCTTCCTCTACCTGCGTATCTCCACGGATCGCGCTACGCGCTGCGGCTTGTCCCGCTTCCTCCGGACCCTCGCCGAAGTTGAGCAGGCTGTACACGAGGTCGTACGAGTCCTTGTTCGCGTGGCGATCCTGGAACGCCAGGATCTTCAACACGGTGTAGGAGAGGATGTTTGCGACGCGCACGGTGACCTTCGAGATGCCACCGTCGTCGAGCCGGGCCGCTTCGATCTCCCGTTCCATGTAGTCCCGTGTCACGAGCTGTGCTCCGCGCACGTTGAAGGCACCGAACCCGGACCCGGTGCCTGCCTTCGGCTTGTAGATCTTCCCCTGCTCCACCTGGTCGGTTTCGCAGAGAAATTCGACGGTGACCGTGACCTCCTCGACCTGCTTCTGCCACTGGAACGACGACTTGGCCTTGAACTCGACTTTCTTCAAGTTGTTCTCTAGCGTCCGGTATGCCTCGGGACTCTCGTCGCCAACGGCGAGCCCGATGACCAGATCGACGTCGGTCGTACCGACGTGGGCGCGAGCGCCTTCGGGGAGGCTTCCGACGATGTAGCGTGGCGCCAGCCCGCCAGCGAGGTACACGCGCTCGCTCCATGGGCCGATGTCGCCGAGGAGCGTGACGAGCGCTCGCTCGCAACGTGCCGTCGTTACCTCGTCGTAGTCAGTAAAGCGGCGCTTGCTCAAAACCCGATGACCTCCTCGCGCAGCTGATCTGCCTGCTCTCGACCTCGCCGTGGGTCTTGGCGAAGGTCGAGGAACAGTCGGAACGGGTTGGCTGTCCAGACGTCGCCGACGGATTGCCGCAGCACCAGCGGCGTATCACCTACGGCCTGCTTCAAAACGATGTTGTGTCCGTCGGCGACCTGTTCGGCGCGCGCTGCGTCAACGACATCGTCCAATGCGACCGTCTCGGTTACCCAGACTTCCGTGATGGGAATCGCGGTGATGAATGGAGCCAGTCGGGCTGCTCCCGCCGCGCCCGTGACCGCGTGTTCGATCTTCGCTTTCGTGAGCAGTTCGCTCAACGTTTGTGCCTGCGTGATGGGATCGCGAGCGAGCCGGAACGCACGCGCCTGATGCACGCCGCGATCGCGCATCTCCTCGGCCCAGAGATCGAGGAGAGCGGTCGGGTTCGTGAGGAGACGCGTTCGCTGAGGTCCAGCGCCTTCGACCTGGATCAGGCCCTCGCGTTCGAGTCGAGTGAACAATCGGTGCGCTAGCCCGACAGAAACCCCAGCGGCTTCGGCGAGGTCGCGCACCTGCCAATGCCGTTCGGGGTCGGCCAGTAGTACCTGAGTCGCCACTCCCGCCTTTCCCATCAGCCTGACCGGAGGCGCACCTGTCGCTGCCGTCGGCGCTGGCGTTGCGCGCCTCCCCTCCGTCCACAGGAAGAGGCCGGGAAGCTCGATCCTGATGTTCCCGGTTGCATCGATGACGGCGACGCCAGCCTCTTCCAAGATCTGGAGGGCTTCTGCGGTCGTTGTCCGAGCGACGAGGAGCAGGTGCGTTCCCTCGGGCAGGCCTTCGGCGTACGCGGCGTACTGCCGTGCCGCGGAAGCATTCGTGACTCGCTGGGTCTTTACCTCGACCACGTGGGTCACGTCTCCGGCACGGACGACGATGTCTCGGCGCCGCTTGGTGGCTGGCGTCGGCTCAACGCCGACCCGCGGGACGCCCTGAAGGATCCTGAGCGCCTCACGCTCAAGCGGTCCTTGTATATTCACTAAATCATTCTTATTCACAACGTTTGTGAATATAGCCTATTTTGTGAATATCTGCAAGGCGCTCGGGGGCCGGTACCGGAGCCGCCGCCTGGTACATGGGCGCCAACATCCCCGTCAAACCTCGCGTTTTCCTGCCCTACCACGGCGTCGACTGGCGGTGTGGAGCGTCGTGTGGGCAGCACTGCCGGTTGTCGCGATGCTCGTTGTGGTTGGAGTTGGGGCGGCAGCGGGATAAGGCTTTGCCCGATTCCGAGTGCACCTCTCCAATAGCTCCGCCGACTCCCGTTCGCCTTCCCCCACGGGGCTGCCGTACTGCCCACCAGGCACACACCGCATCGCGAGATACGCACCAATTGCAGCTGTGCCATTGCTGGATTGATGATCGACGATTTGGGCACCACCCGGCTCGGGAGCAATCTCGAAATGCCGACTAGGAACCGTTGGCGTCTCCATGAGACGCGGCTACGTCGTGCGCGCCTGATGATGTCTGGTTCGGGCCGACCCGAAGCAGGGATTGATTGCCTGCTCTAGAGGTTGACGGGCTGTTGCTCGGCGACCGAGCGTTTGATTGCTGCTTCGAGTCGGAGCGCGGCGAGGCCGTCGGCGATTGTCACGTCGGGGGTGCGGCGGTCGCGGACGCACTCGACGAAGTGGCGCACCTCGCCGGCAAAGCCGTGCAGGTGGCGCGGGTCGAGCGCGTCGAGTGGCACCTGGTCGTGCGGCTCCCATACCTCGGGTGTGGTGGCGCCCTTCATCCATGCGGTCACGCGCCGCCACTCGTCGATGTAGACCGCACTGCCATGCCCCGTTAGGACGACGCGCTCGTTGATCCGTTCGAGGCAGTTCAGTTGCAGCGTGCCGATCGTGCCACTCTCGAAGCCGAGCAGCACAGCCCAAGCCTCTTCCTGCGGCGCCTCCTTGCCCTCCGCGAGCGCCGACATGTCGCGCCACACCGACCCCGTCATCGGCAGGTCGAGGGTGCCCGGTGTCCATTCGCGCGCATCACCCGGCATGCGTGAGGCGCGTGTAGCCATCACCCAGCGCACGTCACCGCCGAAGAAGCGCGCGAGGTCGAGGTGGTGGCAGCCGAACCCGTTGAGGAAGTCGTAGACGGAGCGGGGAGGGTAGGTGCCAAACGTCCAGCGGCCCTCGTACGCTGTCAACGGGCCAAACTCGGGTCGCTGCATAATCGCGAGTGCGCGCTGATACGGCTCGGAGAAGCGCTTCATGAAGCCGACCATGACCTCACGACCATTGCGTTGCGCTGCCTCTGCGAGCGCGATGCAGTCCTCAACAGTCTCGGCCGGTGGTTTTTCGACCATCACGTCGGCACCCGCGTTGAGGCAGTCGATCGCCACGCTCGGCTGCAGCCGCGGGTGCATCGCAACGATTACGCCATCGAGCTCGGCCTTGGCGAGCATGTCGCGATGGTCCGTGTAGACCTCGGCAATGCCAAAGTCACGCGCGCACGCCCGCGCCCGCGCCTCATCGATGTCGCAGCACGCGACGAGCTCGCCGACCGCACCGCCCTCTGCGAGGTCGCCAATCGCCGCGCCGATCAGCTCGGGCGGATTGTGGACCGCGAGCCGAAAGCAGGGATAGAGGTTCTGAACAGCATGGCTACCGCAACCGATAACGCCGATCCGGGGGAGGCTAGACATTGGCGGGATACTATCCGACGCGCAGCGAGGACGGCTGATTTCCTCTGCGCACCAAACGACGTCGCGCTTGGAGCTTGTCGTCAAGCCCGCGGTCACGCGGGGAATGGCACCGCGTCACATAATGCGTCCTACTCGACGTCCTCGCGGTGCTGCATGGGTCCGTTTCTACTCTTGTCGGCATGACACGTTTGCCAGGAAGACGAGCGTGGTTGTTCTGCTTAACAGGACCTCGCCAAGCTGCGAGATCTCTCAGAACAACAGATCCGAGTCGTCCGACTCCTCGTACGTCCCCGTCAGCAGGCTCGCCCACTGTTCGTCTTCGACTTCGTCGGGTGTGCGGTCGTACTCGTCGGGTACGCGGGTCTCTTGTGGGAGGGGCCGGTTGCGGCCGACTTCGCGTACGAGTTCTTCAAAGAGGCTGGGGCTCATTGCGAGCTCGCCGAACAAGACACCGGGCTGGTTATAAACCCCTTCGCCAGGGTTGAATACGAGCAGGCAGAAGACGAGTTCCTGCTCGCCGTGTACTTCGGTGTGGGTGCGCGAGATCAAGATCGCGTCGGTCTCGTCGGCCTTGATCAGCGAGTGATCGGCGGTGATGCACCACGCCTTGTAATTGTCGGGCTCGCGGAACGCGATCTGGCGGATGTCTTCTTTGAGGAAGCACTGCACCTGCTCGAGTGGGCGTGGCGGCTTCAGAGGGATCGGCTGATCCGGGTCGAGCTCGTACGAATCGTGAGGGGAGTTGTAGTCCAACGTGGGAGGCTCCTTCAAGCGGTGGCAAGGAGGTGTCGTCGGGCGGCGGCGATTTCTTACGCGGCTTGTCGAGGCCGGGTGGCGTGAGGAATTGGGATCGGCGGACGCCACATCCGCGCGGTTGTGGCGTCCGCCACCGTCGCGGGATGCGCAGCTTCGAATTCGTCGCCTAGACCAATCACGCCCGTCAGGTTTACGCCCGTCAGATCCGCACTAGTCGCTCGACGCATCCAACTCTGCGAGAGCGCTCGGCGTTCTGCAACTGTCCCCCCGAATGTGCTGCAATCGTCGCTTCCGCCCTGCTCAGGTCGGCACAATCCTTCGAATACTTGACACTACTCATCATTCTCCGAGATCCAGTCGTCCCAAACCTTTGCGGCAAACTCTTCAATCTCCGTATCCGTCATCTGCTCAATATTCTTAGGAACCTCAACCATCTGAACCGGTTGAGGCTTCGCCTTTTTGATTTCTTCCTTATCGGTCACCGGTTCCTCCAGGGTTGATTTCTTCAAAGTTTGCGAGCAAACCAAGATTGAATATCGCCTGCGGATGATCGAATGTGGCGGCCTGCTCGTACCAGGCGCGTGCAGCATCCAATTCGCCCGCCTGTTGGGTGAGCAAACCAAGATTGAACATCGCAACCGGATCATCGAGGTTGGCGGCCTGCTCCCACCAGGCGCGTGCCGCATCCAGTTCGCCCGCCTCACGGGCGAGCGCACCAAGATTATTCATCGCAACCGGAACATTGAGGTTGGCGGCCTGCTCCCACCAGGCGCGTGCCGTATCCAGATCGCCCGCCTCTTGGGCGAGTAAACCAAGGTTAGTCATCGCCTGCGGATGATCGAATGTGGCGGCCTGCTCGTACCAGGTGCGTGCAGCATCCAGATCCCCCGCCTGATAGGCGAGCGCTCCAAGATTGAACGGCGCCTGCGACTCAGCGAGGTTGGCGGACCGCTCGTACCAGACGCGTGCCGTATCCAGATCACCCGCCTCTTTGGCGAGCACACCAAGATTGAACATCGCCTGCGGATCATCAAGTTTGGCGGCCTGCTGATACCACGCCCGTGCAGCATCCAGGTCACCCGCCTCATAGGCGAGCAAACCAAGATTATTCATTGCAACCGGATCAGCGAGGTCGGCGGCCTGCTGATACCACGCGCGTGCCGCATCCAGATCACCCGCCTTTTTGGCGAGCACACCAAGGTTAGACATCGCCTTCGAATCACCGAGTTTGGCGGCCTTCTGATACCACGCTCGTGCCGCATCCAGATCCCCCGCATCTTGGGCGAGTGATCCAAGATCGAACATGGCATCCGGATCATCGGGGTTGGCGTCCTGCTCGAGCCAGGCGCGTGCAGCATCCCGATCAGCCGCCTCTTTGGCGAGCACGTCAAGGTTGGGCATCGCCTGCGGAAGATTGAGGTTGGCGGACGGCTCGTACTTGACGCGCACACCATCCCGGTCACCCGCTTCTTTGGCGAGCTCACCAAGATTATTCATCGCTTCCGGACCATCAGGCGCAACAGCACCATCCGAACCCTGCTGCTGCTTCTTGAAGAGTCCCATTGCGCCGCCTCCGACCTAGTGTTCCACTCGTAGTCGCGCGCGCCGTGCAGCCGCTTACACACTGAATAGCCCGGGTTCCATAGCGTCTGTTTTTGTTTGCTGACCTGCCAGGACAGGCGGCAGCGTTCCGAGTTATTGAGTGGCGTGGACGCGGCTTAGAGAGCGCTGGGCGGCAAGCCCGGCTGGGGGCGTGGCATGCACTTCGATCAAGCGCCATGCGTGTGTTCACGCGTCGACGGGTCGTACTCCGAGCTGAACGAGTGCGTGCTGGTACTTCGTGACGAGCCGTGCCCGTGTCTCAGGATCGAGTAGCGCGAGCCGCTCCTCCAAGAGGTTGTCTCGCGTGTCAGCGACCTTGATCGGTATCGCATCCGGGGTCAGCACCACGCGAGCGATGTAGGTCGTGTGGTCTTCTCCCTCTCTGCGTGTCAGGACGTCAATCAGTGTGATTGCCTCGGCGGAGACGCCGCTGGCGCGAAGCGATTGGGCTGTCTCGAGCGTGTCCTCGATTGCGTCGTGCAGGTATGCGGCTACGACTTGCGCCTCGCTGCCGCCCGCAGCCCGGACCGCTTCGGCGACGCGGCTGACGTGTTCGATGTACGGCTTGCCAGCCTTGTCTTTCTGGCCTGCATGGATGCGCGTTGCGAGGTCGATGGTGTCTGTGTAGTCCGCCATGCTGTTGTTGCCTGCTCTCATTGTCCTAGTCGGTAAGTATCACGCTGTTGCTTCGAGGCTGAAGTTGACGCGATACCGATAGAAGTTGATGTCCGGCGTCATCGCGAGTGCGCGTGTCAGCTTGAGGCCATCCTCATGTTGTGGAAGTCGAAGAGATAGGCACAGATGCGGATATCTTTGTCCTCGGTCTTGTGCTCGACGCCGTCCTCCCACAAGAGGCGCCGATGAGACCCGCTGGTGACATAGATGCGACTCATCCGGTCAGCTCCATCGTGCTCATCAGGAAGGCTCGGTATCCGGCGGTGTCTCTGGATTCACAATCGTGTAGTCGCCGAGGTCACCGCGTAGGTTCTCGTTCACGCTGGGATTCTTGCGTTTAATTGGTGGCGGCACTAGGCCATTCCTGAACATCAGGGGGACGCCCCAACTAGCCGCCAGCACAGCAGCGCCGGACTCGGTCAGCCGCTGATCATTCTCAACCGCTAGTTCGTAGCCCATACCTCGTCGCGACCGTTTCCAAGAGTCGGCCCCCGGGGTCAACTCGTCAGCCTCAAAGCCGTAGGCGCGATACAGGACGTAATAGTTTGGCTTGGTTCCCATCACAACGTAATCCATGCGGCTCCTTTCTCGCGCGCTTTGATCGAGTTTGGCGGCCTGCTCGTACCACGTGCGTGCAGCATCCAGATCACCCATCTCTTCGGCGAGCGCTCCAAGATTGAACATGGCATACGAATCATCGGGGTTGGCGGCCTGCTCCCACCAGGCGCGTGCAGCATCCAAGTCACCCGCCTCTTTGGCGAGCCCACCAAGAAGGAACATCGCGTCCTGATTACCGAGTGTGGCTGCCTGCTCGTACCAGGTGCGTGCCGCATCCAAGTCACCCGCCTCTTTGGCGAGCAAACCAAGATTGAACATCGCCTGTGGATCAGCGAGGTTGGCGGCCTGCTCCCACCAGGCGCGTGCCGCATCCAGATCACCCGCATCTTTGGCGAGCACACCAAGAAGGGTCATCGCCTCCTGATTACCGAGTGTGGCGGCCTGCTCGAGCCAGGTGCGTGCAGCATCCAGGCCACCCGCATCTTGGGTGAGCATTCCAAGATTGAACATGGCATCCGGATCATCGGGGTTGGCGGCCTGCTCGTAGCAGACGCGTGCAGCATCCCGATCCGGCCAGTGTCCCTCCGCCTTGTCAAAGGCGACTTCCCACGCATCCATGAGCACCTGTGTGGCAGCGTTTTGGGCTGCGATGCGCGCGGCATCATCTCCCTTGTGTTTGATGCTGGCTACACGGAAGGCCGCGTACCATGCCCGCATATCTGCAGTCGTTATTAGACCCATGCTGGCTCCTTTCTGACGCGTACAACATCCATGTCACCTGCCTCTTTGGCGAGCACGCCAAGATTAGTCATCGCCTCCGGATGATCGAGTTTGGCGGCCTTCTCCCACCAGGCGCGTGCACCCTCCAGATCACCCGCCTGATAGGCGAGCCTGCCAAGGTTATTCATCGCTTCCGGATCATCAGACGCGACAGCATCATCCGAACTCTGCTGCGGCTTCTCGAAAAGCCCCATTGCGCCACCTCCTAGGCGGGTTCACCCTAGAGTCGACCCACACGGCATTTGGCTTACGCAGCGTATTGAATCGGACGCGTGTGCGGAGGGGTATTGTCGGGTGGTTCACTACACGGGGAGCTTGGTGCGTGCGCCAGAATCACTTCACTCACCAGTGGTCTTGCGCCGCTGCCACGCCTCGATCGCAACGCGCTCAATCGCCTCTGTCGATAGTTCCCTCGTGACGCGCTCAGCGGCCTCGCTCTTTGGCATTGCCGACGTCTCGTCGAGCCCGAGCGCCTGCAAGAGCTCCAGGCGACGCAGGCCGTAGACGATCCGCGCCGAGTGCGCCTTTGCCCGTGGCCGCGGCTTGCGCGTGCCGAACTTCCTCGACCGTGTCCGCAGGAAGAACCCGTTCTCCTGCTCCTCGCAGACCCAGATCCCGCAGCGATCGCCGACGGTCGCGCGCACGCCCTCGACGTGTCGCGGCTCCGTTACGACGAGTACCTGGCGGAACCGGTGGTCGTAGAGCGCGTACTGCTTGACGAGGCGCTTCAGCGTGTCCTTGTCCGACTTGATCTCGATTCCAGTCAGCACGTCATCGATCATCGCGACCATGTCCACGCGGCAGTCCTTGACGTTGATCTCGTCGACCCACGGGATGCCGTCCTTGTCGAACTCGGCGTGGAGGCGGTCACGGATGTCAGCGTCGTTCACGCGAGGTCCCACCCGTCGTCCTCATCAATCGGACCGCCCGTGTTGTTGAAAAGCGAATCGTCCATACTGATCCGAGCGCTAACCCAACTCCCGCAGCAATGCCTCGATCGCATCCGTGTTGCCGAGTGCTGCGGCCTGCTCGTACCAGACGCGTGCAACAGCCATGTCACCCGCCTCTTCGGCGAGCAAACCAAGAAAGAACATCGCATCCGGATTGTCGAGTTTGGCGGCCTGCTCGTACCAGGTGCGTGCCGCATCCTCATCACCCTCCTCATAGGCGAGCAAACCAAGACGGAACATGGCATCCGGATGACCGAGTTTGGCGGCCTGCTCGCACCAGGTGCGTGCCGCATCCAGATCACCCTCCTCATCGGCGAGCACTCCAAGGTTGATCATCGCATCCGGTTGATCGAGTGTGGCGGCCTGCTCGCACCAGGCGCGTGCCGCATCCAGATCCCCCGCCTGTCGGGCGAGCACTCCAAGATGGAACATGGCATCCGGATTGTCGAGTTTGGCGGCCTTCTCGTACCAGGCGCGTGCAGCATCCATGTCACCCGCCTCTTTGGCGAGCGCTCCAAGTTTGAACATGGCATCCGGATCATCGAGTGTGGCGGCCTGCTCCCACCACGCGCGTGCAACATCCATGTCCCCCGCCTGTCGGGCGAGCACTCCAAGACGGTACATGGCATCCGGATCATCGAGTGTGGCGGCCTGCTCCCACCATGCGCGTGCAGCATCCTCATCACCGGCCTCATGAGCGAGCAAACCAAGATTAGCCATCGCTTCCGCATCGCCCTTCGCAGCGCGACGTTCAAGATCCCCCTTATCGCTCATGCGGCTTTGTCGCCCCCTTCGCCATCCGCTTACGCGGAGCGTACGCTTCTTGCCGACTGGGGTCCAGAGCCGATGCCCCCCATGCGCACCAGGACCCGGACCAGGTTACGGGCTCGTGGGACCGACGCAGCGGGCACGGACTCGTTGCGCGTCAATACGAGCGAATTTGGCGCCAAAGGACACCATTGCCACGGACCATCCTCTTTTGTACTCTAGTCGTCACGGCGTAAGTGAACTGACGAGAATCTCGACTTCTATATGTCAAACGTAGTTCGGGTCGGAGGAACATATGGGGCTATTCAGGCGGCGGGAAACAGAGACCACTGCGGACGAATCGTCGGCGGAGCAAGAAGAATCGTCTGACATGCGTTCCTGGCTTGATAGCGAAGCCGCCCAGAAGGCCAAGGCGGATGCTGATTCGGGCGATGAAGCCGCACTTGCGGCGTACGCAACGCTGCTCCACGTCACAAGCGGCGTGGAGGCGCTCCAGGAATACTTGGCGCCCTTCATCGCCAACGGCATCACGCCGGCGATGGTTGCGCTCGGGCGAGCGTACGCATACGAAGACGATGCAACTGAACCCGAAACGGTGCGCCCGATCCTTGAGCGTGCAGCCGCCCTCGGAAACGCTGAGGCGATGTTTCTCTTGGCGGGCTCTGCATTTCGGAACGACGACGCTGAAACCGAAGCGCGCTGGCTGGATGAGGCAGCGAAACTCGATTATGTGCCGGCGCTCGAACTGCTGGGACGCCACGCGTTCGAGGCAGACAACGCAGATGAGGCCGAGGCGTTGTTTAAGCGAGCCTCTGCTCTCGGAAGCGCCGACGCGGAGTACTGGTTTGGCTTGTGGGCGTCGTCTCGCGCTGACAACGATTTAGCTCGAAAGCACATGTTGACGGCATCCGATCGTGGTTCAGCTGACGCCGCGTATTTTCTCGCTCGCCTGGACCTGAATGCCAACAACACGGAAGGATTCAGTTCTTGGATGGCCCGAGCGGTCGAACTCGGTCATCCGGATGCCCTCTTATACATGGGGCTGGACGCGGTCGATCAAGGCGATCGCGACCGTGGGCGAGGCATCTTTGAACGCGGCGTTGACGAGTTTGAGCACCCGTCCGCCATGCGAGAGCTGGGCGTCCTCGAGCGGGAAGACGGCAATGTCGAGCGGGCAATGAGCCTCTTCCACGCAGCCGCCGACCAGGACAACACCCATGCGATGTACGACATCGGAATCTTCCATGAGTATCGTGGCGAGCTGGAACAGGCACGCGAGTGGTATCAGCGTGGCGCAGACCTTGATGACTCTGACTGTCAACGCGCGGTTGGTGTCATCCAGTCGCGTCTCGGCGATAGCGACTCAGCAGTGGGCAACTTGATGGCCGCTGCCGAGAAGGGCGATGCGGAGGCGATGTACCAACTCGTGGGTACGTTCATCGGTGTGGGCGATCTGGAGCAGGCGCAAGTGTGGTGCGAACGGACGGTCGCCACCGGCAACCAGGATGCGTTGGTCACGCTCGGCTGGATCCTCGAGGAGGCCGGAAACCAAGACGAGGCCGACGCTGTCTATCGTCGCGCGGCAGATGCGGGCAGCCCCACCGCGATGTACAACCTTGGGAATAACGCGCGCCGTGCGGCGGAACACTACGCCTTCCAGCACTGGGGTGAGGCCGAGATAACGCTGGAGGCCCAGCCGGCGAATGAGGCTCTCGACGAGGCACTCCGGTGGCTGACCATGGCGAGCGATGCTGGAGAGGCCGCCGGCGCGCTCCTAGTGGGAAAGATTGAAGAGGGACGAGGATCACTGCTGACGGCTGTCGGCGCCCGGGAAGCGGATGCCGATGCCGCGGTTCGCGCGTACACACGGGCCGGCGAGCTCGGCGAGCCGGCTGGGTATGGATTCGTCGCTCGCGTGGAGCATGAGCGCGGTGATTACGCTGCGTGTCTCGCTGCTCTGGAGCGAGGCCGCGAAGCTGCGGCCGAGATCGTCCACGTCGTCAACGCCGAGGAAATTGCCGAGGAACGGCCGGAGCAGTTCCGCATTCCCCCGCGCGAGCGTCGCGAGAGCCTCGCTATCGACGATTTCGCCAAGCTGATGTACCAAGGCGACGAAGGCATCGAACGCATGTGGACGACGGTCCTTGCCCGCGTCGACGACCGGTACCTTGGCGTGCTCGACAACGACCCCGATCTGCTGACCATCAAGGAAGGGACCGTGATCGAGTTCGGTCCCGAGCACGTCATGAACGCCGCTACCCCCGATGAGATGAACGCGTTGCGCGAGGAGCAAGGCAATTCAACCCGGGTTGAACAAACACCGGGCGGCGTGACGCGAGATGCTTACCTAGAAATCGTGGCGGCGGCCGAAGCTGGAGAGATCGACGCGATCCGCCAATGCGTCTCGTTTGCTGCTGCCGACGACAATGCCGCCGAGCGCCGACAGTGGATCGAACGAGGGGTCGCACAAAACGACAACGTCTGTCTCGATCTCCTCGGTGGCATCGAAGAGGAGGAGGGCAATGCGGCTGCCGCGATGTCAGCCTGGCAGCGTGCGGCGCAACTCGGAAACACCGCTTCCATGTACTCCCTCGCCGCAACCGCCGAAGCTGGTGAGGATCCGCAGGAAGCCGTCAAGTGGCTGGAGCGCGCCTTTTCCGCGGGCTCCTTCTACGCAGCAGCTGCAATCGCGGACTTTGCAAAACGCGCCGGCGATACCGAAACTCAGCGAGCGTGGTTGGAGCGCGGTGCCAAAGAGGGTGTCACGGACTGCCTCGGGAAACTCAGCTATTTAGAGTTCGAGCACGGCAGATACCGGCAGGCGCGAGCACTGATGATGCAGGCCCACGAGTTGGGCGATGAGCGGGCCCAAGAACACATCGACTATCTCGACGAAATGATCGAACGCGAAGACGATCGACTGCAGGAACTCGAAGCGCAGGTCGGCGAGATGGCCGCCCGCGCCGATGCGGGCGATGTCGACGCGATGCGATGGATGGCGTACTACTACCAGAAAACCGACAACCCAGCCAGTCGTCGCTCGTTCCTCGAGATGGGAGCCCAAGCCGGAGACCCAGCGTCTCTCGACTTGCTGGGCGACCTCCACGAGGAGCTTGGCGATATGGAGACCGCCGCACAACTGTGGCTACGCGGCGCCGAAGGCGGCGATCGCTACTCCATGGCCAGCCTCGCGGGGTTTTACATCGGTGAGAACGATCTCGACCAAGGTCGCCTTTTCCTTGAACGCGCCGTCATTGCGGGCCACGGACGTTCGGCGCTCGTTCTGGCGATGTTGGCTGTTCGTGAGGGCGAACTGATCGACGTGGCGGTCGAATTGCTGGAGCGCGGCGCGCACTGCGAAGACCCACTACCTCTGAGCGACACGGCCACCTGGCTCATGGAGATCGGTGAGCTGGCGTTGGCGCGCTCGTTTGCCGAGCAGGCGCGCGACAAGGGCGAAGACGGCGCAGAAGAAATCCTCGCCGCACTCAATGACAAGGAGACAGAGCGATGACCGCGATGGATGAACAGGCGATTGCACAACGTATCTCGGCCGGCAAGACCGACGACCTGGTGGATCTTCTGAGCGACGCGGCGGTCGTTGAATCGCTGAGCGTCGACCACCAGCTCGCGCTTGCCCGTCATCGCTCGGTCGACGTGCCCCGAAGCCTCGCCCGCCACGCCGCCGTGCTGCACGCGGAGACCCAGCGCGAGCTGGCGAAGAGCACGATCTTCACGGCCCGTCGCGAGTTGGTGAAGAACGGCGGAGCCGCGCTGCCGCCGGATCTGCTCGATGCGCTCGCCGAAGACGAGGACGGCGCCGTCCGAAAACTGGTTCGTGAAGCTCGAGGAGAGAACGAGCCGACCAAGTCGGCCACGAAAAAACGGACGCGTCGTCACGCAGGCGAGGGATTCGCCGCGAAGCCCCGGGCCGACCTGCTCAAGTTCTTGGACGACGATGACGCCGTCGCGGCCCTCGACGCAGTGTCGCAGGTGCAGCTTGCACGGCATCGTTCGGTCGAAGTTCCGCGAGCCCTGGCCAGACACTCAGCGGCATTGAGCGACGAGGCGCGCAGCGCGCTCGCAGAAAGCCCGATCTTCACGGCTCGTCGAGACCTCCTGCACAACGCCGGCGAGTTGCTACCCGAAGACGTACTCGCGACGCTCAGCGAAGATTCTGACTCCGTCGTGCGAGCTCTCGTATCGCGGATCTGGACACCTGATGAAGACAATCTTCCCGAAGCCATTCGTGTGCGCCGGGCCGAGCTTGCAGCGAAGATCGATGGGATTCGCGCCTCGACGGAGATGGACGACGGCGACGTCGACAGGGTTCTACGCACCCGCGATGAGCGCCTGTTGGCCGCGCTTGCGGACAACACCGACGTCGTGACCAGCATGTCGCCGGATCGGCAGGTCGCCCTCGCCAAGCACCGCTCGATCAGCGTGCCGCGGACGTTGGCACGACAATCCGCGATCCTGTCGGACGAAGCCATTCGGGAGTTGGCGCAAAGCCCCGTGTTTACGGCGCGCCGGGGACTCGCGCGCTACGGCCTTGGCCGTCTCGATGACGATCTGCTCAAGCTTCTCTCCAAAGACGAAGACGATGTCGTGCGCAAGTTGGTGTCCGACCGCGTGGCAACGGACAGCGGTGCGCGCACATCCATAGCTGGACGCGGCGAAGACGAGCTGCTGCAGCATGCGGAGAGCGGCAATGCGGAGGCGATGAGCGAACTCGGACTCTTGGCGTGGACGCGAGGGGACGTCGGCCAGGCATCGCAGTGGCTGGAGCGAGCCGCCAATCTCGGTGAGGTTCTGGCGATGCTCGATCTCGAGTCGATGGCGCTAGAGCGCGGTGATGACTTGATGGCTGGACACTGGCTAGAGAAAGCAGCCGAGGTGGGGCACGCAGGGGCGGTGTTCCGGTATCAGGAGGTTCCGAAACCCGACCCGGACTACGCCGGCATGGATCTCCGGGATCTTGACTTCTCCGGCCAAGATCTCTCTCGAGCGAATTTCCGTAACGCCAACTTAGCCGACGCGGACTTGTCGAATTCGACGCTAACGCGAGCGAATTTCACCGGCGCCAATCTCACCGGCACGAACCTGACCGGCGCGATTCTCAACGCAGCGGACTTCACACACGCCAACGCCCGTGGTGCCGACTTCACGAACGCGAACGCAGCTCGCGCGTTGTTCCGATACACCGTCCTTACCGACGCCGTGTTCCGGGAAGCATCGATTCGCGACGCCGACTTCATGGGCTCGTCGCTCGACGATGTCGACTTGGCCGGGGCCGACGCGGACGGCGCGCTGCAGTTCAACGCGAATTGGGACGTCGAGTTGTCGAACGGCAACTTCACGAACCGCGTGATGATGGACCGCGACTTCGCCGACATCCCGGTTCGCGGAGGCATCTTCAGACACGCAACCTTGGATGGATCGTCGTTTGTCGGACTCGACCTGAGCGGTGCGTCGTTCATCAACGCCTCGCTGATCGGCGTCGACTTCACCAACGCTGAGCTGGCCGGGGCTGATTTTTCGGGTGCAGTACTCGTGAATGCTGATTTCAGCGGCGCCCATCTCAACGGCGCCGACTTCCGAACTGCCGTGCTCACCGCTGCAGAGTTCATCGAGAGTCGTCGCGATGGCGACCAGGCTGAGGCGCTTCTGATGATCAACGAGCTCGACGAACTCACAGGTGGTGACGGCGACGATGGTTACCGTAAGCGAGCAGACCAGATTGAAGAATTTCTCGTGACCGCCGATCGCTACGCGGAGGTTGCCGATGCCGACTTCAGATCTGCCCAGATCGGCGAGGCACACATGCCGCAGCGTTGGTTGAGCGACAACGGTGGCGAACGCGTGGCTGGTACCTAAACGGAACTTGAGGAATCTCGATACAGATCCAAGATATCGCCGCCATTGAACTGACCGAACCGGTTCGGGAGTTTCTCAATCATCCGCGTTGGAGCGATTGGTAATGACTGACGATCCGGGCGCCGCAGCGCTCTATGAACTCGGCGGTCTCGCGTACGAGGCTGGCGGCAAGCTCCCGGCAACTCGTTTCTTCGCACAGGCTGCCGATCTCGGAGACGATCAAGCAATGGACCGTCTGGGCGATGTCTACGCCAGCCAGGAGACGACCGGCGAGGCCAAACGTGTCCGTCTCAGCAGCACGGAATCTGTTTCCCGCACGGCGGGCTGATTGCTTTATGTGTCGCGCGCCACGACGAGCATCAATTCACGCATGCCGTTGCAGTCGTGCCAGTTGTGTTCCAGTAGCGAACTCCACTTACGTTTCTGCGTCGGTGTGAGCGACGCGTAGTCTCCTCGCTTCTGTACCGCGTCACGGACCGCACGGATGCGTTGCCCGGTGTTGCCTCCCTGTTGCGTCGGAGGGAGGCGATAGTCGATCAGCTTCTGGTAGTGGCGAAGGGCGTGCCGGCCTGAGCCACGCGTCAGTGGGAAGACAACATCACGATGGTTGCGTCGCTTCCACTTTTTGGCCAGCGCCTTCGCATCAACCATGCGCCCGTCCCAAAATGAGGTCTCTGTCGTCCCGGCAAGAAGCTCGAGAATCGCCGACTGCTCATAGCTCGACCACGCGACAACAGGCCGGCCGGTCGCTTCAACCGCGTTGCGTAACGCACGGAGAGCATCCACAGCAGTTGTGGAGACACACGGTCCATGACTTGTGGAGCGAGACGTACCCACCCGCTGAAGGTCCGGATCAAACACGAACTGTCGAAAGTCGGCCGAGTCTCCCAACGCCTCGCTTTGTCCGAGCACCCCGAGAAGAACCGGTGCGCCGTTCTGCTCGCCTTCAAAATCGATGTAGAACGCGTCGCCACCAGGCACCGCGGGGAGATTCGACGCACTACTCGGCATTGGCATCCCCACCGCGCGTGCCCACATCCAACTCTGCGAGATTCGCTGCGGCGTCCTCATGACCCAACTTGGCTGCCCTCTCGTACCAGTCGCGTGCAGCATCCAGATCCCCCGCCTCATAGGCGAGCACTCCAAGATTATTCATCGCATCCGGATGATCGAGTGTGGCGGCCTGCTCCCACCACGCGCGCGCAGCATCCAGATCACCCGCCTCATAGGCGAGCACACCAAGCCTATCCATCGCATCCGGATCATCAAGTTTGGCGGCCTGCTCG
>Ga0209284_10001241_pt1 | contig 39963 bp, 89 predicted proteins | sample FRY03_FD_187211 | JGI IMG/M metagenome (GOLD analysis project Ga0209284, IMG submission 187211) | Freshwater microbial communities from Lake Fryxell liftoff mats and glacier meltwater in Antarctica - FRY-03 (SPAdes) (version 2) | ecosystem: Environmental > Aquatic > Freshwater > Ice > Glacier... | reverse complement strand
AATGAAAGCTTTCCTTTTGCCGCATTCGCTGGTGATGCGTTTGAAGCGGACGTGGCAGCAAAGGTTAATGAGTTGCTCGGAACGTAAGACACCCGCTTGTGGATCAGTAGCAGACTTGACACTTCAAGCAAACAAGACACCCATCAACTGGAGAACCCAATGACTGAAAAAAAAGAACGAAATCAATTGAGCCTGCAAATGAAGAACTGGCAGATTGAAAGAAAAAAATGTTAAAAAGTTTCACCGTGACACGAGAATCGAATAAAAAAACAACCCGAGTGAGATGCGAAACTAGACAGCAAGCTGCTTTGCGTGGAGCAATTAAGCTTGGAATTCGGAATAATGGTAGAAAACCCACTAGAGCCATTATGATTAAATCCGATGACTCATATTGGAATATCTATGGGTGGCTGCCGGAGTGTAATGCACACACGAACCTTGTTCAGCCAGTAGTTGTTTCGGAAGATTGACACCCGATTGTAGATTGAAAGGAAAATAATACAATGGATGAAACAAACGAACAACTCCTCGCCAGACAGAAACATGTCAAAGAACTTGCCACCAAAATGGGAAAACAAATCAAAAATATGAAATCTTCCACAAGACGGAATCAAAAATCGATGTTCGTCGGGATGCTCAATTTCACTCTGCTCCAAATCAAATCAAAGATTGAGGAACGATGTTTACAATAATTGCTCTCTTTCTGTTGCGAAAACAATTGAAAAACACAGAAGGGAATATCACCGTCTCAAATGGAATTCTCTGGTTTCCTGATGGAACCAGTATCAAACTTTGACACCCGCTTGAACGATGTAAAGTGCAACAATTCACAGTAACAGTCAACACGACAGAAACTGTAAGCACAACCAAACTTCAGGAAGCTCTAACGCCACTCGTCGAATCGTTCGACTCCGGCATCATCGTAATTGAAACTGTAGAGGAAAATTAACTTGACGCTACGAACTAACAAAGGCACTAGCCTCTCCAATCTCTATTATGGCGAAAAAAAACGACTCGCTTGGCTCGCAAAACTCAACAATAATTGCAGAAAACTACTCGATCCACTCGGACGCAATCTGACCATCGATCCAATCAGTTTTGGTCTCGAAGCTGCTCGTAAATCAGTCGTCACTCTGCAATACTCCGGATGCTCTGATTCTCTGGCGAGAATCGAACGAATACTTGACACCCGCTTTGAAAAAGGGCAAGCCGAAGTAAAATTCAGCCGTGTCACTCTGACAGTGAAACTCAAAATCTCTCGAAATCTTTACAACCTGCATCCGAACTAATACGAAAGATTACATGATCTTTACAACCTGCATCCGAGTTAAAGGTGACCTACAATCATCTTTCGTATTCGAAAACGACGATGAAGCAAATGTTTGGATTGAACTTGATTTCAAAATAAATCTCAAGAAAAAATACAAATTTTTGACCTACAAGAAAGATCGTCTTCCCGGATTCAAAATAGGCGACAAATGTAACGTCTTCGGCGAAGGAACTGACGCTTTCACAATCATCGGAATCGTCGAATACTCAGATCACCGCTTCGGATTTAAGCTGGATAACGGATTAACCGAAGAAGTCGCCAAATGTCACGCCGATTTTCTTAAGGAAAATGATGAATAAAATCATCAATCAAAATCTGACATATGAACAAAATCACAAAACTTCAGAATTATTCAGGCTTCCCGAATAACTTGTCTCCAACCGTCGTCGTTACAACTGAAGATCCTGAATGGGAAAATGCTTACAAAAATTGGATCGCAGGCAAAAATCCAACAGACTCCATAGAATGGAAAAAAGGTGTTTTTGCTATCTTTGTTGACACCCGCTTGTGACATATCAACAAAATCAAACCCTCTTAAAGATTTAATATGAGCAAATATCAAATCGTTATCCATCATGATCATGATGCCGACAATCCTTGCGACAACGACGGAGCTTGGAAATTCTACTCGTTCTCAAATCGACACAAAAATTTCAAAGAACCTGAATCACTCAATGATGAATCTGGCAAACTCAACACGGAAATCAAAGACAAACTTGAGAACGGACTCGCTTTTATCTTGTCCTATTACGAACATGGTCTCTGTGCATGGTCTATCGCCGGAACAGGACCGCAATGCCAATGGGACTCTACCAGAGTCGCCGGATTAGCAGTCTGGGAAGAACCAGAAGAAAATATGGGGGCAAAAACCTACCAAGAACGAGAACAAGATTGCAAAATCAGTGCAGAAGAATACACTGATTGGTGCAATGGCAATTGCTACTATTTTGAACTTGCCAATCAAAATCAAAAAATTGACACCTGTGGTGGTATCATCGGCTGTGATAATCTGCTCGATTGCATTCGGCAATCACTGCCAAATGATGCAACTAAACAAAATACCGAAATTGAAGATCCAATCGGCGTCCTTTCCTATTCCGATGTCTTTGTTAAGACACCCGCTTGTACAGCGTAAACCAAATTAACCATCCTCTTGATAAGAACTAATCGAACTATGAGCAATTCTTCCTTTGCATCAAAATCTGAACGACACATGAACCAATATGCACCAACACCAAAACCACAGTTCACAATCACCGTGCCACGAATTGTGATCGAAATCGAAATTCCCGTCGCTCTTCGTTTGGGCGATTTTATCGTAGAACACTCGCCACCAGATAAGGCTCTGATGGCTCTCGGACACCAACTCCAAAATATCTCGCCACCAGAAAAAGATTGAAAATTATAGACTCTTATTTGAATACTCACTCCAGATTGCAGGAGAAAAAATGAAACTGAATTATGAAATTCAAGACAATCGTCTCATTATCACCGTCAATGCCAAAAATCAAACAAAAATATGTGGCTTAGATTTTAACTCAACTTCCGTCTTGTACGATGTTTTTGAAAATATGATCGGAAATTCCGAATTAGATTGGATCAATCCACAAGATACCGGAGATCTGACAGATGCTCCAATGCTCGGAATTCTCGGCGAGGAAGGGATACTCCAACATACTGTTTTTCTGGAAAATTACGGTTTAGTCGAAACTGGTTCCGATAACTATTGGAAAATGGTCAGACCCATACTCAATCGATGGGCTTTCATGGATTATCAAGTCAGAACCCCTCTGCAAGACCTAGCCGAGAAAGGACAAGTCGTATTCATCAGCGAAGACACCCGCTTGTAAGATGGGCAAAACAACATCTTCTGGCTATTTTTGCTCGGCTTTTCAACAAATTCTTCGGCGGAAAGAAATTAAAATGATCAAAACTATCGTTCTCGATGAACACACGCTCGGAGTCATTTATTCCAATCAACTCCAAATCCTCACAGCTTCCCAACTACGGGGCTCGCCTCACTCAGCTATGGGACTTATCTTTTTCCATCCAAGTCTCATGGAAGGTCGTTTTCGACCTGCTACAGAAAAGGATTTCGAAGACTTTCGGGTTGTCTTCAATCCACAATACCTCGAAGAACTTGACGAAAATGTTACCTTCCTGCCAGTCACTTTGACACTCGATCCTGTTCAACAATCGATGGTCATCGAAAACCTCTCCAAAGCTAAAACCGAAGGAATTGAAGCTGTCGTCCAACAACTCAAAGATAATGGATTTTATCTTGTCGCCGACGCTACTTTAAGAGAATACCTGACACCCGCTTGTCAAACGTAAATCCAACTGTTGGAATTCTATGTTCAAACCCTTAATAATCATCATCGCTCTAAGTGCATTGTCCATTGTTTCTGCTCTCGCTCTCGCTCAAATTGTTTTTATAGATACCAATGGCTTCCCTCTCAACTCCAAACAAATTGTCGAGATTTATTATGACCTCAACGGAAATGTTAACATCTCAGTCAAATTCGTCCAAATTCAAGCCAGCACCACTCAATGAAATTTTGCCCGGTTCCATCTACAAAAAAATACTCTGGGACACTTTCAATGGTCTTGTTGAAAAATTGGAAAAAAATGGATGCGATCCAACTGATGCTCGTGAGATCGTCAAAACTCAATTGATCCAAAATCCAACTCCCTTTCTCATACCTCATGACACCCGTTTGTCAAAAAGAACACAAAACGCATTCAGATATTTACATGAACTCCTCAAGTCCCTCGACTTTCCGCCAGCTTTGAGACACGATTTAAGATGGTTGTTTATGTGGCTCGGCAAAAAAAACAACACACAAAAAAATTACAATAAAACAATGCTGATACTGACATTCCTTATCAAACCTTGGGATAGTCTTGATATTGAAGAATTGATGGAAGAAACCAAACGTCAACAATCCCTCTTTCTGAATGAACTCGAACTCTGGAAATCAAAATGACCCAATATCTGGAAACAACAATTGCTGAAGTCAAACATGATCATCCAAAAAATCCTAATGCCGGTATGACTGCCGATGGATATACAAAAAAATCCGGTGCCCCAACATCAATCAAAATTCGACTCAAAGACGAAAAGATCTGGAGACGTGTGATGTGCTGGCAATTTTCCAATGCCGGAACTGCATTCGTTCGAATCAAAGGAACAGAATTTATCCTCAGAGATTATCCAGAACTAAAGAATTGACACCCGCTTGTTAAATGTAACAACGAAAAAGAGAACAAAAATGACGAAAATGACGAAAGCAATGACAGCGAAAGTCCAGTTCGCCAACTTTTGCATCAATCACAATTTCGATACAAAACTGATCGGCGAACTCTGCGAACTTATTAGCAAAAGAGCAAAAGCCGCTATGGCTGATGCAAACATTCGTCATACTGACGAATCAATGGAAATTGCTAATCTAAAAGATAAGAAATTGATCGTCAAAATTCAAGAGATCGGAACCTATCTCGGTCTCGATATCACTTTTCCCGGCTGCTATGCCCACGTCACTCAAAACAATCGACAAATTAACCTCCCTCTCGATATTCAGTCCTAACGCTCAATGAAAACTGAAAATACTATGAAAATCGGACTCATTCACAAAGATCAATTTCCAGCCTTCAAACATTTCCTCGTCAAACGTTTCGGAATAGCAGATTCTTACTTCTCACAAAAACCCTGCGAAATAATAGATCAAGACCAAGATCAAGACCAAGACCAAGATCAAGACCAAGAGCAAGTTCAATTTATTGTCTCAGAACATTGGCTCTCTTTCAAAGTCCCTTCAACCAAAATCTTGCTTCAAGAAATTCTAAACGCTTGGCTTGATGGTTACTCCTCAAATGACACCCGCTTGCATGATAGCAAATGAACTCCAGTAGAAAGAGCTTGATCAATGTCAAAACAACAAAAGGAACACACAGTGCAATTATCCCTCCAATCTTTCTTCAAACCTAATCAATGGAAAACTTTCATTCGACGTGTAAATAAAGCTGCAAAAATGCAGATTCAAGAACACAATGTGCCAAATGCCCCTGATTCAACTAATGCTGTCAAAGCCGTAGAATCATACGCAAAATTTATCGGACTAAATACCATCTGGCCCGGTCTATATCCCATATTCTTGGATGAACAAAAACGACAATATCACATCCCCAGTTTCATCACGGCGGAATGGCGGAATTGAAGACATTCTCTGTAAGATCTTAAAGAAAGAGTTGGAGTTGAAGATGGACAAAACAGAGATCCACGAAATTCGAGATACAGCAAATTTTATACAAGAACAAGTTCTCATTATTCGAAATGGAACTGCTAAACTTAACATAACAGGGATCACAGCGTTGGTGAAAATCGAAAAGTCTACACTCTGGCTTTTGAGTCTTGCAAATAAGCCTGAAAACAAATCCTCTCGATAGAAAAATCAATCTGGGGAAAGCTCTCAATGAATCGGAAAAATGACACCCGCTTGTTCAGTATCAAACCAAACTGGATCGACTGACTAAAATAAGTCAATCGAAAATTCCTGATGATCAAGATGTTCCTTGTGCCAAATGCCCCTGATTCAACTAATGCTGTCAAAGCCGTAAAGTAATCAAATGCAAAAAATTCTCGTCGAATGGCATCTCGATTATGTAAACAACTTCCTCTCGCTAGAACATTTCGCAGATTCTAACGGAATAGACACAAAACAAGCTCTCGTTATTATCAATCTGGGGAAAGCTCTCAATGAATCGGAAAAATGACACCCGCTTGCTCAGTATCAAACTGGATCGATAAAATTGTCTACAGACTCTTCTATTGGCGATGGAATAAAATTCTAGCCAATAGAACAGATCTAAGAGAATTACTTATCGCTCACCTAAAAGCTTTTGACTCTCTTGACCAAAATACTCCAGTTAAAATCACCGTATCGATAGGGATTAACAATGAAAAATCAACAGGAATGGATCGAAATCCACCAAAAAAATAGAATATGGATCAATCAGCAAATTCGGATTTGCCTACTCGCAAGACGAACACTCACCAATGAACCGCAAAAATTGTTCGAATCCCTCATCCAAAACTCCGATTCAAATAATCGACCCGATCTCATTCCGCTCAGAGAACTCACCAATAATCCTTATTGGGCTGGACGATTTCGAAATTATAATCTAGGAATTATCGGAACAATCTTCAATGTTCATCACTTCGTCTACCAAGCCAGATTGCTCAATTACAACGAAGAGGAAAAACCGATTCTACTGACACCCGCTTGTTAAACAACACAAAGGACAACACAAAGGACAACACAAAGGACAACACAAAGGACTATAATGCGAAAAGAACAAGCCGAAGCCAAAAAACGCTCAATCCTCAGAAGGTATCTTGTCTTGTCAGGTATCGAGCTTGATACTGACAATTGGACCTTATCCTTGTTGCAAGCCCTAGTAAGAGGACTGCACATGAAAATATGTAAAAATGCACACCTTTCATACGCTTGGCCATTGTCCGCAGAACAGGTCAAAATTCGAGCAAAAGAAAATCATTACGTTAAAAATCTCGTTGCTATGAAAATTATGTTCGGATCGTCGTCCGGAATCGGATGTGTCGTCGGTCCCGGATGCAATACAATACAATGTTGTTCCGTCGCCGATCTTGTTAAAATTGGATGGGTTTCAGCAAATTTGCAATATCTTGACCAACATATCCACAAAATCCTGACACCCGCTTGTGATATGGCAACTTCAAATAACTAAAGGTTTCAAATGAAAATCACCATCGCAGAAGTTAAACGTCGCCTCAAAATTGGCACAGAATTCACCGGAGAATTTGTCGGATCAAATGCCAAAGTTTGTAAACCCGGAATGCAGATCACTCAGAGACGTGTAACCAAAAATAACAAAGAATTGGAAAGCCTACTCCTCGATGGACCAAATTCAGGACAGAAAATCTATCTCAACTGGACAAATGTCGTCGCAGATGAAAGAGATGGATCTATTTTTCTCGCTCTAAATGAAGAGCAAGCACTAGAATGCGTCCCACAAAGAAATCCAGAATTCCTCAAAATTACTCTGACACCCGCTTGTGATATGGCAACATCAACCAACTAAAGGATTCTAAAATGAACTTCGATCACGATCAAAAAATGTACGCAAAAGGCTACCGATACTGCTGCGAACCAACAAAAAAGGAATTTGAACCGCTTTACGTCAAAGCTCTGCACCTTATCGGACCTCTCTTCAGAGAATACCCAGAAACTATGTTTAACGTCAGAAAAATTGTCAATGACGTTAAACTCACAGAATTGTTCCAATTATGGGCAAATTCGAAACAATCAACCGTAATTGATATACTCGCTGAAGATCATCCCGCTCTCGTCGCTCTCTTCATCGCTCAAGGTATCGCTGACAAAGTCCTGACTCGGGGAGATATCAATACTATTGCTAATTTACTCTCCAATAAACGTGTTAATCTATTCCTCGATAATAATAAACTGACACCCGCTTGAAGAATGGCATATGACTCACGAAACACCTGTCAAATTTCATACCAATATCGATTGTTGCAAACCGTAATAATAAACTGACACCCGCTTGGAGAATGGCATATGATTCACAAAACACCTGTAAAATTCCATACCAATATCGATTGTTGCAAACCGTTTATGTGCAATATCTCGGGAATTCATGACTTCAATCCCCTAGTCGGAGATTATGTGAGAGTTTATCACAACTCAAACTTCGAAGTTGAAATGAAAGTCGCCGAAAGACACTGGAAATTTATCGATGGAGCTTCCCCAGAACTACATTGCTGGCTAAATGCACCAAATGCTATGTCAATACCAGATTTCATAATTTCTCTCAGAAATCGAGGTTTTAACACATGACACCCGATTGTAATGAGTAACAACAAAAACTCAAAGGAAAACAAATGACAGAACCCATTCGAAAATTCAAAATTAACGGGATGCCAAAAGATTCCGATTACGCAAAATTGCCGTTCGGTCGCCAAATTGAATTTCGACATATCTTGAGCGAATTCAAAATCAATGCAAAATCAATGCACCTTAGCCAAAAAAGACAGTCATACACCAAAGCAATTAAAGAAGCTATCAAACTCTATGACGTCGATCAGTTCTACTGCTTGTTTCAATGCAATTCACAAGTCAAAGATGACACCTTTGAATTCTTCTACACCAAGACACCCGCTTGATCAATGTGAACTCAAGTGGCGAAGACCGGACAACGACCAAGTCTTCGCCACATAAAATCATAAAATAAAGATGAAAAATGGATGCCAAAAATACTCGTATCTTCAAAGAAGCTGTAAATGGCTTTGGATTCGAAGAAATTCCTCAAAATGGAAATGGAATCTATTGCTGGGGATGCCTCACTGTTCATAAACAACCAACAAAAATGTACTCCCATGAAAATCATCTGAAAAATCCAAGATTCCTCTGTCGAAACGCCGTCATATTCTACTTTAACCCAGAAGATGTCAAATGACAAACTTCAAAGGAATGCCGAACTATTCGGAACCGTAAACCAAGCTCTCGTCAAATCACTCGATAATCTTGTTTGGATCAACCTTTGACACCCGCTTGTAATGAGTAACAACCAATACTCAAAGGAAAAAAATGACGCTCCAAGAAATTAAAGACGCTGTAGAAAATGGAAAAATTGTCTGCTGGGAATCCGAAATCTACGAAGTCAGAAAAGATAATCTCAAACAATGGCATATTGTCTGCACTTCAAATGATTCCTGCATAGGGCTTACTCACAAAGACGGTATCACACTTAACGGGTTAAATAAACAATTCTTTGTCAAGAAAGATGTTCGAAAAAAACCTTCGAAATTAAAATGATGGGCATTCATCAACTCAAAATACTCAAATTCGCTATCCAATATCATGGGGGATGGCACTTCTACGAAAAAGATCGAAATACAGTCAGGGCTGTTATGTCCCTCGCTAAATTACAACTGATTCGATTAAATGATAACCATCAATTCACCCTGAATAAATCGCCGCAATTCTCAGGTTGTAAAATATGCAAACGATGACACCCGCTTGTCTTATGTAATAACCAAACTCAAAGGATAATACAAATGACAAAATTGTTCCACAACAACGAAACAAAAGCCGCCGCTTACGCCGCTTACAAAGAACTCGAAAGAATGCTCAAAATCGACGGAGAACTGCCGCCCGGATTCTCCGCCGATCTCTCTGGGGTTAAAATCGAAATCAAATTGCCACATGGAACCGGAGTTTTCAGAGACGCAGGGCTTCAAAATGACGGAATTATCAAAAAGAAAGCTACCCAAAATCTCTACGGTTGGGCTATCCTGCACGAATGCTTCCGGGTTTGCTCTCTCTTCAAACAACACAAAAAACTCGAACGTGTTCTCATGAAAATCGTCAGAAGAGCCGTTAAAAAAGCTATCTCCAGCGAAGATGCCTTCGCCGAACTTATGCCAAAAAGAGCAGAAGATATTCAAAATCTGCGAAACTCTCTCCCAGTCCCAATGAGAAATGAACCAACGCCACGACAAATGGTTCGAAATGATACTAAACCACTACCAACTGTCACCGTCACTCTCAAGAAAAAAGCCTGAGACACCCGCTTGTATCTCGTAACAACTACTCAAGAAAGGAAATACAAATGGAAACAAAAACTCAAGCAACTCTACTAAACACTCTCACACATGCTTTCTCGGAAAACTCGCCGATAAACTTCTCAAATCCGTCAATCTAAAACTGATGACACATAATGAAGCAAAATTCGGTCTCGATAACAAATTGCCAGAATTGACAACTGAAGACGATGAAATTGAAGACGATGACGGCTTTTGAATTTTTTATCAATTTAATTGGAGAATGAAATGGCTCAAAGTGATATGACAACAGCTTGGCGAAAATTGCAAGATAAACATGGGTGGAACGATATCACTATGCTTGCTTATGCTTTATTGTTTATCAATGAAACAGAACAAATGGAGAATTTTACCAAATTTCTTGATAAACAAGCCAAAATGGAAAATGAACTAACAGAATAGGAAGACACCCGCTTGTAACAATGTAAGGAAGACAAATGAGACTTCAAATCGATACTGATCAACCTGCTTCAAATCAAGTTTTTATGCACCCCGATCAAGTCAAAATTTACCATCGAGAAAAAGAATCACTGCCCGGACCTACTCTCATTGCTAAAAATGGTGATCATGACCAAATTATGATCTACTTGACGCCTCAACAGGCTTTGCAATTGATCGAAGAACTTAAATTGACACCCGCTTGTTAAATGTAAACGCAAACTGAAAGAATCAAAATGAATCCTAAGAATTGCCAGTCTCTTCAGTCTGAAGAATCAGAATCCTACTCCATCATGAAATATCCGCACCCTGACTCAAAACTACCTCACAGCTTCGTACAAACTGCCGATTCTCTCGATGAAGCAAAAGAAATCTGCTCAAGTCCTGAATCTTCCTTCCAAGAAGGAGATACCAAAGATTGGTATTTTCTCGGATTCATCAAAGATTAGACACCCGCTTGTAATATGTAACATCCAAAACAAGAAGGGAAGAATCATCACTATCAGCAAAGCAAAATACTGTCTGGAGAAAGAAGAAGATCCAATATACACTAGGTGGAAAAACAAAATGTCAATCAAAGTCATCAGAGAAGTATTCGGTTGTAATTCAAAAATTCACGCTGGATATGATCAAATCGGCGTAACAATGGCGGTTGAGTTCCTCGACTACAACGCTAATCAGGAAGCGAAAAGTGGTAAGCTCACTATCAGGAAAAATGATTCGTCCATTGATGGCAAGAATCACTTCGAAAGGATTCTGTCAGATAGTGACGGGAATGATGTGATACGATACTCACTAAGGTTTGATTCACTCCAAGGTCCAACATTCGCTCGGTAAGACACCCGCTTGTTACTTGTAACAAAACTCAAACAAAGAAAAAACAAATGATTCGAAGAAATGATTCCATCACAACTACTCGTGGTGATATGTTCACTGGTGCCGATCATATGGTACTCGCCGCTTTGATCTTTGATCGCTTCGGACGAAATCTTGAAGTCGCTACCGAAAAATGGAGACGCATGCTCGGAAATGACACCTCGACAAACGAATTTGAACAACTCGCAGCAGAAGGAATGCTACTCAGCAGAGTCGTCAGAAAACTCTGGAATGAAAATGTGACTTACTAAGACAACCAATTCTCACTTCTTAACTTATTAGGATCATGAAATTGACTGACAAACAATTGGATTTACTCGTTATCAAAATCAAAATGAGTGATCCCGTTAAAAGAAATCAATGGATGAAACTACAACCGCCGCTCCTGCAAGCCTTAGACCAAAAGGATGCAGAAGACGATACAAATTACCTGTCTCTTATTAGAACGCCCTAAAAGTAAAGCCAGATGCCTTAAATTGAATTTCTGATACTCTTTCTTATGCTTAGACACCCGCTTGTTGTTCATAAGGAAATGTCCAGTATAATTTGATAGAGTAAATGGTGTTGTGTGGGGGATAGTGGGAGTTTTTGGGGAGTATGACTTAGTCGCTTCAAGTTTCACACACACATTTTTACAGAATCTTACAGAAAGTCGTGTATGTCAAGGAATCCAAAAGTTGTAATAATTGGATTAAAGGCAACTCAAGAGCGAATTCTTAAAGAGGAGTTTTTGAAGATAGATTTTATTTTCATGGGATGTGATCGGAGGAAAATTGAGTTACCGAAAGCGATTCTTTATGTAATATGGGCTAAGTTTGTGAGCCATAGTTTAAGTGAATCTGTGGTAAAAAAGGCGACTGCCAGCGTCTTTATTCATCATGGCGGAATGGCGGAATTGAAGACATTCTTACAGAACTGGGACTGTAAGAATGAAGAGGGGGATAATCCGTCAAAAAGAGATATTCGAAAGCGGAAGTAACTTAAAAAGTTACTTTTACTTTCCCAGTAACTCTTAAGAGTTACTGGGAAAGTAAGACACCCGCTTGTTTGGAGTGAGACAAACAGAGAAAACTGAAAGGATGATGATGACCAACGCCCAACTTGTTGAACACTATCAAAATCTGCTAAAGAAAATTCAAGTGGATTTTCCGACTGATACAGATTCATCATTGAAAAATGAGAGAAACCAAGAATACGTTGACCATGCAAAAGAAAATTTGAAAGCTGTTGAAAACGGCAGAACTTGGTAAAGTAAGACACCCGCTTGTTTGGAGTGAGACAAACAGACACTGAAAGGATGATCGGATGGACAATGACCAACTTGAACACTATAAAAAGATGCTAAAGAAAATTCAATTGGAGCTAAAAACTGTAGAAAACATAAAACAAGTAACAATTCCACAGAATGAGTTCAGGACATTGGTAAGACATATCAAAGACGGATTAAACAACCCGAAAAATCCAGCGGCAATTTCATTAGCTAAGATTTCTTTGATTACATTGTCTGATGGATATGACATTGAGACACCCGCTTGTGATGAAGGGAAAGACAATGGTTCTTAAAGAATACGAGAATTCTGGAACTGAATGGGTCAAGATTGGTGAATGGAAGGGTTTAAGTTCCGACCAAGTCGAATCTATCATTTCGGAATTTGGTGGCGAAACTAAGAAGTTTATTTTGGAGGATGACAATGTTGTCCTTCCGATTGAGACACCCGCTTGTGATGAAGGGAAAGACATACAATCATGAGTGATTACATTGTTATGGGCGATGATAGAGAATGTGATTCTCACGTAATCTATTGTCGTGGGTCAATGGATCAATGTCGTAGCAAGGCTCGGCGAATGATAATGCACTGGAACAAACGTGTCTTTCATCCAAAGAGGAGATTGGAATTATCCAAAATGAATGATAAAGATTTTTGTGTAAGGTTTAACACTGCTTGGATTCGTTCACCTAGCATCATTCGTCTTCCAAAAAAGTCGTCATAAAGATCAATCTGTGACATTCAGAAATTCGTGGTTTTGATCTTACTTTCCCAGTAACTCTTAAGAGTTACTGGGAAAGTAAGACACCCGCTTGTTGAGAGTGAGACAAATTGAAAGAAAGGAAAGAAAATGGAAATCAAGTGTATATTGAGTTGTGGCGGGGATAAGACTGATAGTTGTGAGGGCGAGGTTCATGGCTATGTGTCTTATCATGGCTATACGGTTCTTGCCAAGTTGTATGGTCCTACTCTCGTGGAAATGCGAAAGAAGAGACACCCGGTTGCTTGACTTTTGAAAACCATTGGTCTATAATGTCATTCTTGCAAGCTTTTGCTTGTCTGTGCGTGGATTGCAACAAAATGAGTTATCCGGAATTTCCGGATAGCTGACACCCGTATGTTTCTCAGTAACTCTTAAGAGTTACTGAGAAACATAATAACCTTGGAGAACTTCAATGCGACTGCGATACGACTATTCTACAAAAATGTGTTTGGATAGATTGGACAAGATAGTGAAGTTGGGCAAGATCAAGTTAATACGTGGTTATCGATATCGTGGTCGTTATAGAGTTTTGCATGAATCTGTGCTAGTAGTTGGCGAGAATGGGACGGCACGCTTCGGAGGTTTTTTGTGGGGTTATTCTGGCGAGGGTCCCAGAGGATTGATACAACTGTTAATAAAATTGAATGTTTCTGTTTTGGAATCTGAGAAGATTGCTTTCGAGACAAAGCGTAAAAATGAAGTTGGCGAGGACTGGCGACTTGTATTTTGACACCCGCTTGTAGGGTGTAACAAATGGTTCGAAGTTTTGGAGGTGGCAATTGGACATTGAAGCGAATATCAAAGAACAGGCTGAATTGTCAGCGGAGATAATCAAGTTGTTCTGCGAATGCCCCCACTCAGGAGAACCGAGGAGGCGTCAGCAAGACATATTGTGTCATGCAGCGTACCGACTGGCTGAACTGGTTCAGGCTGCGGCGGAATGGCACGAAAATCAATGATTGGTCTTCTTGAACAGACACCCGCTTGAGTAGTGTAAGTTAAACAACACTTGTTTTTCTGGAGAGATATGATGACTGTAGTTCTGACTGCAACTGGTGTGAAGATTGGTGCCAAGGGCAAAGTCGCAAATACCCCTGAAAAGGTCGGGGAACTATTGGGAACTCTTACGAAGGGCGAAGCACGACAGGTTCGCAAGCAGTTGTTCGCATCTGGCAAGCGAAATCTTGCAATGAGCAAGGCTGCTTAGACACCCGCTTGTAAAGTGTAAGATAAAAACTCAGTAACTCATATGAGTTACTGAGTTTTTAATCCCCTGATTGAAAAAACACTTGGAGAATGATCATGGAGATTGTTGAAGTTCGATTCCTCAAAGGGAAAAACCGGAGATTTTCTGTACCTTTGAAAGATGATCGAGGTCGTCGTGATGGTTATCCTGACGTTCCAGCGTATTTGCGATCTACTGGTCAGGTAGATTGTTGGTGTGAGGAAATCCCACAAAAAGAGTTTGAAGAGTCTAAGTGCGTTATCAATATCCTAACGAACAGCGACAGCACAGGGGAACAGTTCCGTCAATAGTAGATCCAGTCAGCTTTGACACCCGCTTGTAAGGTGTGAGACAAGTTGAACATATAGTGACACCCGCTTGTGAGTTGTCAGAAGAATAAACTTTTTGGAGAACACTAATGGATTCGGAAATTGCCAAAGCATGGTTTGAGCGACTTGAGGAACTCTTGAAAGATCGTAAGTTGCCTTGCGAACATAGTCCTGCTCGTGTTTGTGATGTTGGAGAATTTATGTTGATGCAGCAAATTGGCGAAGTCGGCCAATTCAAACACCGTTCCAGCCGGAATTATGTGATGGTAAAAAAAGCTGACTCTTCGATTGGTTTGTTTGACGTACCGTCTCCAAACGGCTATGAATTGGTTGTTCCGTTTACAACGACTGGTTTCCATCTTGGATTCTTTGATAATGCCTAAGACACCCGCTTGTAAGGTGTGAGACGAATCAACTACTTGAACAAGGAAATTTCTATGTCAGACCCAACTGAAGCTATTCGCCGAGAACTTGTTGAAAAGATCAATGCCAATCCGGGCAGCAGAGAGTCACTTGAAGCCTTGCATGGGCAAGTGTGGAGCACTGATGAACTGAGCCAAGACTTTGAGGTACTTGGATTCATGGCTCCGATGATTGCTGTTTGCCGAAAGTCGGATAACATGAAAGGGAGCTTAGTATTCCAGCATAGTCCCCGATTTTATTTCAAATTCAAAGAGAGTTAATGAGACACCCGCTTGTAAGGTGTAAGACGAATACAATTTTTGGAGAAAAGAATGAGTCAGCCAGTTTGGGAATGTATTGGTCAGCTTGGAGATGCGAATCCGATTGACTATGGCGGTTATTGGATCTTCCGAGATACAACGGGAGTTTATTCTCCAGAGGGGGAACTATTAATTGCTCCCGATGAAGAAAACGGTGAATACAAGATCTATCGTTTTGATCTGGAAAAATGCACATTCATTGATGGCATTCTGAGTGACAACAAGTTTCACCCTGACAAGTCAGCATGGTGGGCAAAAACTGAAGCGGAACGGAAGGTACGTCCACAAGACACCACCTACTTGAAGAATATCGCTGACTTCACTGATATGGAAGTTGAAGATTTGGTATCTGACTTCTGTTCAGATGACATTTTGGATCGTGCAAGGGCATATCAATCTGTTGGTGATTATCACGGGTTCGACAATCTGGATCACGATCCTTTGACGATGACACTTAGGGCAGTGAAGGCTCGTTTCAGAGTTAAGAAATACAGAGTTAAGACACCCGCTTGTAGGGTGTGAAGAAAACATCTTACTCCGAATGTGCGTCGGAGTCCGTGTTTGCCGAACGGGCGTCGGCTTTTTTTGGAGACAACAATGGCTAAGAAATTTCGTCCACGTCAGCGATTGCGTATCATTGTCAATGGTGTTCACCTGTTTGTCAATGCAGGACAAGTTCCGACACTTTTTGGTCACCGTGATCAAGAAACTGCCGTAAGGGAAGTTATTTCTCAGATGGAAAATGAAGATTTAACTGGTTTTGGGACAACGATCAACGATGTTCATGTGCAGGTGGACAAATTAAATGGTTGAATACCTTTTCAATGTTGGACAGCGAGTCAAATCCGGCAATCACTTTGGAGAAGTAACATCATGTGTTCCGGGGAATGGTCGTCCGGAATCTGAATGGTATTTCGTCGCATGGGATGACGGCACATCTGATCGCTATATGAGAGATCAGCTTCAATCAGCTTAGACACCCGCTTGAGAGTAGGAGCAAAGAATGGAAATTTTCGGAAGGGGTCGTTATATTAGAAATTGCGGAAGTGGTTATTATTGGGCAACACGAGATGATGAATCTGATTCTGAGATCATCGTCTACTTTTTTGAACCTAATCAGACTGTTAAGATGATTGGTTGTGAACATGATGTTCCTGCATGTGAATTCACATTCATTAAACCAGTTACTTTTGACACCCGCTTGTGAGTTGTAAGAACAATAACCTTTTGGAGAATTAAGATGGCACGTCGAACAAAAGAACAGAAGCGTTTGGATGAATTAGTAACAAGTCTTTGCCAGTGTAGTTGTAATGGGTATCAGATCGATATTATGAATCTGCGTCATTTGAGTGACGCTGGCGAATCTGCTGCAAAGGCAGGAAAGAGTGACGACGAGATTAAGGCAGCAATCCATGCTGCTAGAGACAAGTACGCCACGAAATCTTGACACCCGCTTGTCTGTTGTAAGAACAACCTTTTTGGAGAATAATTATGACGGACGTAGAAAAAGCAAATGGAATTGTCGAGTGGTTGAAAAAAGTCAGTGTACAACCTCTTTCGGAAAAGGTTGAAACCTTACCTGTCAAGGTGACATTGGGAAAACATGTTTATTATGGTGCTCGTTACACAACGAAAGAAGTGTATGCTCCAAAAGAACGAGCGGTTACTGAGGGGCAAGCCAAAGCTGGCGAGGAATGGCTGTCTCACAAGTTTTATCTGCTGGGCAATGCTCCGCTTAATATGAAAAAATTGTTTAGCAAAGGCAATGTGGCGTTTACTTGGAAGCATGATTTGCCGATTGACACACGAGTCAATCATTCTGACGGCGAATGGTATGTCATTTGTTATTCTTCCACCAATCCAGCGGAGCATGGGCATTTTTTCATGCTTGGAGAATGGTTAAGTCATTCTCATGGATATTACAAAGATGATAAGATTGATACTTTTGAACGAGTTACTTATCTTCGTGTTCCGATGAATGTTGAGTATCTTTGACACCCGCTTGTAAGGTGTGAAAAGAAACCTTAAAATGACAGGAATCAAAAATGACAAACCATCTATTGCCGGAATCTGAAAACAATTTCACATGGGGTCCAGTAAAGGAAATTCATCGAATTGAATCATTGAATATCGTCATCATTGAATACCGGGAGTTATCTGAATTGCCGAATAAGTTATTTGAATTGCGGAACAATTCAAATGATGTCAGTAAAAAATACTTTGAAAGTTTAGAATCTGCAATCATATTTGGGATTGCGAAACACAAATCAATTGACGATTCGTTTGCTCTGGCTTGCTGCAAGTTGCTGTCAACGACTTGACACCCGCTTGTAAGGTGTGAGACAAAAACTTAAAATTTAACAGGAATCAAAATGAAAAATTATGAAAAACATCTATTGCCGGAACCGATTGGATCTGAAACCCATTTCACATGGGGTCCAGTAAAGGAAATTCATCGAATTGAATCATTGAACATTGTCATCATTGAATACCATCGAGAGGTATTTGAAAACAATAGTTCAACTGGACGATATTCTGATTCCACAAATTTTCATTTACATGGAACATCCACATCATATGAAAGTTTGGAATCTGCAATCATCTTTGGGATTGCGAAACACAAGTCGATAGACGGTTCTTTTGCTCAGTCTTGCTGTAAGTTGATGTCAACGACTTGACACCCGCTTGTAAGGTGTGAGACAAAAACAATCTTTTGGAGAAGACTAATGAATTCGTTACAAGCGAAAGTGATTGCTGTGAATCGTTGTCACCTTGAAGCAACGAGATTGTTCCCAATAATGGCAACGATCTTTGCTCCGCTTTTAGGAAAGCAGTTAGATAAAGCCTCTGGTGGCTTTCTGGAGAAAGTTAAGAAGTTATTGCCAGAACTTGCGAACAGTCACAAGCTGCAAATCCACAGAATCTCTACCGACTATTCTCTAGCATTCGCAGTCAAGACTTGTGAATTGTATCCACACGATAACAAAAGTTTTGGGGACAACAGTCTTTACCATGAAGTCGGTGTTTACATCGGCGACATGAAAAACGGTGTTCTCACTTCATTAGCCAAAGAACCACAACTACGTTGTGATTATTCGGTTGAAGAAGTGAATAATAAACGTGAGGCAGTCAAGTCGGCAAAGAAAGTGTTGTCTGATGCTGAGTCAGCTTTGCAAGATTTCGAGTTGTACGATCGTTAGACACCCGCTTGATGAGTGTGAGAAATGGTTCTCACACTCAAGGAGAATGACATGAGTTTTGGCGACATTTGTAAGAGTCGTTTTTGGATATCGTGTAATCTTCGCCCGTTTGCAATGTGGCGATGGTGGCTTTCTTTTGCTCCCACCTACAACGGAACAATTTTTGGATTGCACATTGGATTGCCGTTCATGGTTGTTCTGGGACACGTTCGTCGAGACAAACGAGACACCCGCTTGTCTTGTGTAAGACAACTCAACCGAAAGTAAATAAAATGAAACAAATTTTTAAGGTCTTTGAAGTTGCAGAGTGCGTTATCAATATCCTAACGAACAGCGACAGCACAAGGGTATTGTACCAAAAAAAAACAGTTCCGTCAATATCCAGTCAGCTTTGACACCCGCTTGTCTTGTGTAAGACAACTCAACCGGAGGAAAAAAATGAAATCTGAAACTCTGAAGATCTATGACAAGTGGCTGACGACAGCTATGCCGGAACAAATCGAATTGGTAGATGGAATCTACCATGAATGCGAACAACATTACGAAGATGGTGGAGACACAATTGTAGAGTGTTTTACCCCCGACGAAGTCTTAGAGGAATTCAAGACAATCGCCGAAGCCAAAGCATTTTGTGGCTTAAAAGTGGAACAGGCGACGAATTGCCGATCGGGAGATGACAATGATCCTGAATTGGAACGCCTGAAGAACTTTGAGAAGTGGTAAGACACCCGCTTGTGTAGAGTAAGAACCAAACATCAACTGGAGAACATATGTCAACTACTATTACGATCAATGAAGATCAAACCCTGTCCGTTACTTGGACAGGAGAAAAGGGTGGAGGAAGCTTGTTTCAGATTATGGCGACTGGTAACGCCAAGAATGTCAATCTATTGACACTTGAGCAGAATCTGGCTGTTCTGGTATCTGCCAAGAGCAATCCTTTTCCATGCGGCGACAATAACGCCAAAGCTGTATATCAGGAAGTGCTCAACACATTGACAAGCGGCGGCAAGTTCGATGGTGTCGTTGAACGTGGTCAAAAGATCGGTTTGGGCAATGTTCGCAAAACATTGGTTAAGGAATGCGGTTCTGGCTGCAATGCTCCTCACGATATGTATCTGGAAATTGCTGTTAAGGTATTGTTTCCAGAGACACCCGCTTGTGTAGAGTAAGAACGAAACATCAACCGGAGAACAAAAATGAGCGAACAGAAATTTAGTCTTTCAAACTTTCGGAAAGAGGAAACGATTCAGGACTGGCCAATTGGCGGCAATCGGCGTGGTCCTGCCGTATTTACTCACGAAAGCAACAAACGTGGTCAGCGACTTCTGCGGACCACGACGGGAAAGCCAAAACCGTCAACTTATTATGAACGGGTTTGTCTAGTCGATGGCAGCGATGGCAAAACGCATTACATTGGTTGGTCGTCTGGCTTTCTGAGTGTCATGAGTTGCAACATGGAACATCAGGATTTCAGCATATTCAGCAATGAAGCAAATTTTGCTGAATACAAGGAACAATTGTTTGCTGTAACTTAGACACCCGCTTGTAAGGTGTTCAGCACAACAACCTATACTGGAGAAAAGAAAATGATCAAGAGACAGATAACTGTGGATGGTACGAAAATTGCCATCCAATTCGAAACGGACAATGACGCCTTTTGCGACGCCAATCGGGATGCGGAGTGCGAACGAATAATTCGCACTGTTCGAGATCGTGCCTTGAACGGGCAGTTCGAGGGCAATTGTATGGATGTAAACGGGAATACTGTGGGACAATACGCCCCGATTTCCTAAGTTGTTTTAAGGTTCTGAGTAACTCTTAAGAGTTACTCAGAACCTTTGACACCCGCTTGTAAGGTGTGAGACAACTAACCAATCGAAAAAAAAAAGGAACAAAAAATGCGATCTATTAAAGTTTTCTTCAGCAACGGCGATCATATCAGTACGAACATCAATGGCACGGATGAAGAAATCCTAGCCTATTACATCGGTAATGAATTTAACCTTGGCGAGGGTGGTAACGATTTGATGACAAAAGCAATTCGTGTGGAATTTTTGGAGGCTATGGTCAGAGACAACAAGCAGATTAAAATTGGGGACAGGGTCGAACACTTCTGCCGCAAACTTCCAAACGGGCTAACAATGCCCGAATATATTGGAACTGTGGTGAGTATCGCTCCTGCTTATGTAACTTTTATAGGGGTCGAGATTCAGGGCGAAGTGCGAGAATTTCTTCCATGCGACTTAAACTTAATTTAGAAAGCATAGGAAACGACCGGCAAACAACCAGCAAGGCCCGATTTCCTAAGTTGTTTTTAGGTTCTGAGTAACTCTTAAGAGTTACTCAGAACCTTTGACACCCGCTTGAAAGGTGTGATGCAAACAACCTTTTGGAGAAAAAAAAATGAAACATCTGAATTGCACGCACTGCGAAAAGCCTATCATCTTGACGCCTTCCGCTCATGAACGAGCAAAAAAATATGGAGGAAAAGCAAAAGATTACAGGAATCTGTTTACAATTCATGCGGATTGTCAACTTGAAATTAGGGATGGCAAAAAGTGACACCCGCTTGTAGGATGTGACAATCACTTTCAAGGAACGCAATTCGTGTGGAATTTTTGTAATGACACCCGCTTGCTGAGTAAGACAAATCTAACCTAAACTGGAGAACATCATGCACTTGTCAACTTGGGCTGCGAAGAACGATATCGTTGTCGGTCATCATGCTCATGCAAGAACTGTCGCAAGTGACGCCCCTGATCGTTATGCTCTGTTTCGGCTTGAAGATTATTATGTTTCTGCTGTAAACGCTGGAACAATCTGGCTGATTCGTCGAAACGAATTTAGCAACACGGAAAGGACTATCCGTGGAAATATAAGAAATGCGTGTGTTGGTCAGTCGGTTATGCAACTTGAATCGATGTTGGATCGTGAAGAATTCGGCAGAGATTGCATCGAAGAATACATGATGGAAATCAGGCTGGAAGAATGACACCCGCTTGTAGAGTGTAAGAGACAAGTGTCTCTTACACTTTTTACAATGCAATTTTTGGAGTGAGCATGATTTACAAAGCAACATTCAATGGTCGTACCGTTGATGCAAGCGGAATTTTCTATCCGATACAAACTCATTGTTACGGCGACACTCCAGAACAGGCGGGTGCGGAACTGTACAATCGTTACGAACACATCACCAATCTGAAATTGTACGAGAGACCTCCAACAACGGTTGGCGAATGTTCAGTCAATGATCGAATCTACATGATCGAATCTGGCAGATTGATTGGTCACGTAAAGCCGCATGAATCTTTTTATGTGGTTTGTGAAAAGAGTGACATTGTTTGTTTTGGCGAATATGCCGATCATGTGACCTGTAGAAATAATGGCGGAATTATTGTTCCTGTTCACAAGTCAATGACTTGCATCGTCGCTAAAGATTGACACCCGCTTGTTGAGTGGATACAAAACAACACTGTGTGTCTCGTTGATTCAGATTCAGGCGAACAACGACGTTCATACTCTCGGCCACCAACGCCACAAGAAGTTCGTGAACTTGGACGTAAAAAGAAGCGTCGTGAAGTGGCAAAGGCGAGCAAACGGCGAAATCGTTGACACCCGCTTGTTGAGTGTAATACAAAACACCACCACTGAACTGGAGTCAATTATGTCATTGGTAACTTGTAAAGCTGCTGATCCAAAAATCATGGAAATAGCAGCGAATCAGAATGTGTTCCATAAAGGAACACTGGCTTTCTATGACACTTTCGCCGGATTGATTCCCTGCAAAGTGCTGGAAGTCAAAGAAAGCGGATTTGGTTTTCGTTGCGGTCCATACGATGTCATCAAATTCAAATTGACGGCTGATCGTGGAGCATATAAGAAAGGCGAGATTTTAACATCGGATGCAATGCGTGTTCCACCAAGAACAATGATCCGAAAAAGTAAGTACTCAAATAGGATCATCACGAGTTACAAGTATGTTCCAGAGACACCCGCTTGTAAGGCGTGATGCAAACAATCTTGCTGGAGTCAATCATGTTGACAGTCGAAAAAACGAAAATCCGTTATCGGAACATTGATGGGCCAGAAGTCTCAAATGATTCTGGCCTGACTTGGCAGTTCACTTTCAGAGGCGAAAGTGAATTCCGGGAAATGTGGAATAATCACACAATAACTGGCCACATTCCTCAGCACGACGATGAACGTGATGCCGAATTAGAATTGTTCGGAGAAACACTGGACGATCCAATTCCAGATGATTTGGCAGACATGATACTTGACACCCGCTTGTAGGTAGTAAGACAGAATCACCTAAACCGGAGAAACAAATGACACATGGCTTTCTGTTTGTTGTAGATTGTCCTTGGAATCGTGTTCATTCGCCAGAATTGATTGGCAAACGAATTGATCCACTTCATCCGCCATCTTATACTGCCGTTAAATATGAACGGGAGTTAATGGATGAACTCACCAATGATGAATTGGCATGTTTTTGGAACATCTGCCAATTCGGTAAGTCTGTAATTCAAGCCGGAGACGTTGACACACAACGGCGATTGGAAACCATTACAGATGAACTGCTGACAGAACGATTCATTCCACATGAATCTGGCAAACGAATTCTGATTGCTGCTTGACACCCGCTTGTAAGGTGTGACACGAACAACCTGAACCGGAGAAAAACAATGGCGAGTCCTATGACGTGGATCTTGAAGAGAATTGCCTTTATCCAAATTCTTGGAAAAATGTGGATGCCAAAAAGTAACGCATCGCAAGAAAGAGCGTTGAGTGACTATGATCTGGAGAACATTGGCGAGTTCACACGAGAAAATGTTGAACAGTGGTTGACATCCCATAGCGGCGACTTCTCAGAAGTGATCGATTTCACCGCTGTTTGTGGCGAAATCGAAATCCATTGGAGCAATGAAGATAACGAGATGGCTTATCTTGACACATTGCAAGAAGAATGACACCCGCTTGTAGGGTGTAACCTGTCAAACAGCCAGCAACAAAGCAATTTGTTGCTGGCTTGCGGCATTAAAAGTCGTATTAACTAACGGATAAAAAACAAACATTTTAAGATCAGAAAGGATGTGTACTATGTGGACTTAAAAAACCTACTCAAATGCGACACCCGTTTGAACATGAGAGCCATCACGGAAAGTGATGGCTCTTTCTTTTAGACACCCGCTTGTTGAGTGTGACCTGAACACAACACAACTTTTGGAGAATAAGAATGAAGGAATTCAATGCTGGGGATCGTGTTTCTGTCTGCCGAAATGTCGGCAATGTCGGAATATGTTGGATTGATGGATTCTACATAGGTGTCAAAGAAGACAAGCATATCGTTCGATTGAACGGCGATAGAGTTGAAAACGTCGCCGTTTCAGATGATGCAATTCGTCGCCTTTAAGCGGACCAAAAGGAACCGCACAAGAACGGCACAGAGACGTTTGTCTATCATAGAGAACAGTTGATTCAACTACTCTTTTAGACACCCGCTTGTGTGGTGTAAAGACAATAAACCTGAACCGGAGTCAACGAACATGCCAAAACTCAAAGTTGATGACATAGTAGAAGTTCATGGATGGTGTATGCTAGCGAAAATAGATGCGGGAAAGTATCGCATTTCAAAAATCGAAAACAACAAAGATGTCTATATCTATTCCTTTACAAAACCAAAAGGAAATAAAGTCATCATTCGGCATTATGCCGATAATGTTGATCCGTGGGTTAAAAACCCGGATAACGAAGATCTGAACAAAATTACTAACCAATGACACCCGCTTGTGTAGTGTGAAGACAATAAACCTAAACCGGAGTCAACGAACATGGCAAAGACACGACAACACAACGAATACTTCCGTACAGTCTCTCTGGGTGGCCGCAAATCCTGTCCCTGCTGCAAAGCCAAGCTTGAAAACAATGAATCAATCTGGTCGTGGGGAAACTATGTCCGAGCAAAATGGGTGACCGTCACCCATTTTTGTAATAATTGTTTTGAAAGCAATGTGCAGAAACCGTTGACAAGCCATACAGATGATTGCGGCTGCACGGTTAATCTGGTTGGTTATTCAGGGCGATTGCCAAATTGGCTGCAACTGAATTGTCCTGTTCCTGTTATTCCTGTTATTCCTCAAAAGATCGCAGCATGAAAACTCCAATCATTTGGGACGGTATTATCGTCGGTTGGAGAATCTATGTTACTGGCGGAATATTCCAGACGTGGCGATTTCAACGATATGAATGGATTTGACACCCGCTTGTAAGATGTAAGACACGCCGGGAGTTCAACCAGTGGGGATAAATCTTCAGACAATAGAAAGACGTATGTGCTTGTGAGTCTGATGCACTGGTTGGACACCCGCTTGTCTTGTGTAACATGAAACGAATCCAAAATTTGGAGTTTGACGATGACACAATACGTTGCAGTTCTTGGATCTGAAGAAGAATTCGGCGAATTCGCCGACACTGGCACGTTTAGAAACTATACAGCCGAAGCATTGTGCGATCGATTGGTTAACCGATTGGCGTTGACGACGCCAAGAAGTAACCCTGTCAAAGTCGATGTTGAATTGTTTTCACTCAGCATCGTGAAAGGGAAAATAAAAAGGAATCGTGTTGGAACGTATTCTATCTATCCATCCTTGGAAAGGATGACGAATGAGGAATACGAGATTGAAATGGATGCAATTCTTGCAGACTTCCCTATCGAATTCCATTCTTACGTACGTTCTGAATCATATGATCGTGGTCATTCCGCTGGGATGGAAGAGTGTATCAATTACGCTCGGGGATTCAGCAATCTGCTGACCAGCATAAATAGTTACAGGCGGGTATTGCATGACGAATGGAGTAAAAACACCCATTGACACCCGCTTGTTGAGTGTGAGTAACACTTGTCACTCACACTTTCCTTGAACCGGAGAAACAAATGCCGAAGAATGATCTGACAGAAATGTTCGGAGAACCGATCTCAGTTTATACTGAAGATCAAGCAATCGAGGACGGGGTTCTGATTCACCCTTACCCCAAAAATTGGCCTTGGCTGCTAATCACACAAGCAATCCATGACGATTGCAGCAATGGCAACAATGGCAACAACGGTCGAACTTATGATAAATGTCTCATCCCATTGCTTCATGATTGCATCATGGCTGCACAAGCTGCACAGAAAAACAGTACCAAACCGCCTTTGATTCTGGAAAACACAATCTGCGGAACAATCTGGATCGAACCGAATTCCAAAGGCGGAATGACGGTAATGAAGCCAGAAGAACGATAGACACCCGCTTGTTGAGTGTCAAGCAAACAGCTTGGGAGTAAACGATCTATAAACCCTTAGATCGATTCGGCGTCCAGATTGACAACCTTAACATAACCAGACGTGGTGATTGTAAGGATGCTGTTTGCTGTTTGCTTGACACCCGCTTGTAAAGTGTGAGAGACAAGTGTCTCTCACACTTCTTTAACCTGAACCGGAGTCAATCATGAGTCATCTACAATGTGCCTTTGAAGCTGTTTGCAAAGACAATAAAAAGCCGGGCGTATTCTACGTCGTCCTGACTTCATCTCACGAAGCGTATGGCGGAGGAGAAGAGGGCGGTTGGTGGTACACGGTGTCTAATCTGGAGGCGTGGAAAGAATACGCCACAGAAGAAGCTGCCGAAGAAGCCGCCGAAAAGGTGCGTATTCTGGCAAAGGAACTCGACGCTGACGCAAAACGTCAGCATGGCGATCTTTGTTTGAATCAGATGGAATGGCTTGAGGAACGTGGTCTGGAAGCTGATTTCCTCCCAGAAAATGACGGTGAAACAAAATATCAAGTAGAGGTTTCGGACGAGTTGCCGGTGTTTGACAACCGCAGACCTCACTACGAATGACACCCGCTTGTATAGTGTGAGAGACAAGTGTCTCTCACACTTCTCTCACAATCAACGGTTTTACGGGGAAAACATGATCAGAGACACCATGAAGTTTGAACACGATTGTGAATCGTGTTCTTTTATCCGCCATATCGGCGGGATGGATATTTATCTCTGCAAAGGTCCAGATCCATCGATCATCGCTCGATTCAGCAGCAAGGGATCTGATTATACGTCAATGTCGCTTGAACACTTCAAGCGACAGATTAAAACAAATGTAAACATTGAAGGGACATTGCAAGACGGAACGAAGTGGACTATGAATTTCGGTGATTACCTTATGAGTGATAAGGTAATCAACTATCATAAAGCATGGTTGATTGCAATGGCGGTGATGTGACACCCGCTTGTTAAGTGTGAGAGACAAGTGTCTCTCACACTTCCTTCACCTGAACCGGAGTTGTAACAATGTATCAGATTGACGAACAAAAAGACGGTCGTGGCGACGACGCCACAATGGTCCTGATCAAACAGGTAAAACGTGGCGTTTCCACTGACAAAGCCACCGGGAAAATTGGTGGTATGTTCCCACTGAAATCAGTCAACGGCAATCAATTGCCTTGCCTCAAAGTCAAGCTGTCAAGCCCTGAGTTCTCTGGCAGTCGCTTTGAAGTTCGCTGGTCGAACTATTATGAACAATTCGGGAACAGTCCCGGAAAATTTAAGCTGGTTCGTGTTGATAAGGGACAACCGTTGTTCCTTTACGAACACGATATCAACGGTCGGAAAATCATCAACAAACGAACCGGAAAGAATCAGATCGACTTTGTCGGCATGGTAATGCGGTTCGGTTCGGAACCGATCTGGAGCGATGAAAAATACCCAAAAATCTTGGAATGGGAATTCGGCCCGAATCAACCGTTCTCAGAAACAACGGTTGATATGTGGGAATGCGAATCATTCGACCAGACAGAAAAGCTTCTCACAGCACGATTCGGTGAGTCGCTGACAACCGAGATTCTGATGCTGTTCGTGACTCACGAATTGTTCTGTGAATTCGTGACAAGCGAATCAGTTGCTGCCTGATTCAAAAAAGTTCCGAGTAACTCTGAAAAGTTACTCGGAACTTTTGACACCCGCTTGTTAAGTGTGAGAAGCAAATGTGCTTCTCACACCTTTTCCCACTGAACCGGAGTCGATCAGATGACAATCGCCGAACTTGTTCTTGTGTCAAACCAGTCGTCACCAACCGCTTTGCTCGAAGCGATCGAGCGAGGATATGCGGCGGTTGCCGCTGCTGCCGCTGCTGGCGGAAGTGAGTTGTCATTAGGTGCCGCAATTGGCGGCACGTGGCTCGAAATTGCGGAACTTGAAGACGACACTACAGCGAACACAATCTGTGATAACTTGTGGCCGCTGAGCGGGGATAATTGACACCCGCTTGTGAAGTGTGAGAGACAAGTGTCTCTCACACTTCCTTCACCTGAACCGGAGTTGTAACAATGTTGAAATTGATTCGTGGTTTACCCGGTGCTGGCAAATCAACCGCCGCAATCGCCAAACCAATGGAATCAGTCTGGACGCTGGAAGCTGACCAGTATTTCATGGTCAACGGTAAATATGAATTCGATATACTAAAAGTCGAATTGGCTCATGACTGGTGTCAAGATCAGTGTCGCCGTATGTTGCCATATGGCACTGTGATCGTTTCAAACACGTTTACGCAACGCTGGGAAATGCAGCCATATATTGAAATGGCTGAAGAGCTTGGCGTCGAATTCGAAGTTAGCGATGTGTTCGATGGTGGTTGTTCAAACGAACAACTGGCGGAACGAAATGTGCATGGTGTTCCAATCGATACAATCGCCAAAATGCGTGATCGTTACGAACACGATTGGAAGACTGGCAATCCTCTTCCCCCTTGGGAGCGGTGACACCCGCTTGTGTAGTGTGAGAAGCAAATGCTTCTCACACTTGCCTGAACCGGAGACAACAATGACAGAATTTGACGACGTTCTTGGGTGCTATTCTGACCTGCACAAAGACGTGTATGGCTACCGACCACGTGGAATGACTGGCTGGACTCTGCAAGACTTCCAGAATGCTATAGAAGAATTACAACCTAAATTGAAGGTTGTGATGGCTGAAGAAGCTGCCGCAGAAGCTGCCGCAGTAATAGAATTAGAATCTCGAATCGCAACCCTGATCAAAATGGGTGCGTCGAATCGAGACGCAGCAATTCGATGGATTGCTGACGCTGAAGAATGCACTGGAGACATGGGTTTTCTGTGCTACAAATTAGGGGTGCCTTACGGATACTGTTGACACCCGCTTGTTAAGTGTGAGAAGCACTTGCTTCTCACACTTCCTTCCCTGAACCGGAGTCTGAAAAATGAGTCGTTGTGAAGATTTTCCATGTTGCGGACACGAATCTGGCTGTTGTCCATCATTCAAAGATGGTCGTCAAATCGATATGAAATGCACATGTGGTGCGTCAGTTCCTTTGTCGTCACGAAGCTCGATCTGCGAATCGTGTTTCAATAGTTTGGATGAAGATCCAAACAATTGGGACCATGAATTCGATCCTGACTTTGACGACTTTGACGACGACGACGACGACGACGAATCATGTGCGTCGTTCGCTTTCGATGGTCATCTTGACGACGACGGCTTCGACTTCCACGCCGAATACGACTTTTAGTGTGACACCCGCTTGTGAAGTGTGAGAGACAAATGTCTCTCACACTGTTCTGATCAGGACGACAGCAAGACTGGCGAACAACCTGATTCACAACATTCATTCCGCTTCCCTCTCCTTTTTTACGCAATCGACCAGCGAGTGGGCATCGCCGCTAAAGGCCACAGCCACGATGTACCTGCTGGAACAGCAAAAAAAAGAGCGAAACGGATAAGTTGTGATTCTCAGAAGTTCGCCCGTCTTGTCTGTTTCTTTGACACCCGCTTGTTGAATGTGTGAGAGACAAGTGTCTCTCACAAGTCGCCAAACCTGAACCGAAGGAATTTTATCATGGCAAAGTCATCTGGTCCTGTTGTTGTTTCTCGTGCTCCAAAATCAAAGTCTGCTGCTCAGATCGCAATTCGTGATCGTAATGTGGCAATGGCCGCAGAACGTTTACTTCGACTGCAAGCACGACAACGGCTTGTAAGCAAACTGCGGCTGGCTGGCTACACTGGCACGGACGATCAAATTGTTGATTCATTCAATCGCCAGCAAGAATTGCGTGATGCGATTTCCTACTGTTCAATGGTATTCAATCTTCCGCAGACCGGGCAGATCATCCAGCGATGGCTGAAGAATCGTGTGCAAATGGCACCGGTTCCGCTTCGAAGACTGATTGAACAGTTCTTGAATCGTGATCAGAACGCTACCATGAAAGCCGATGTGCTGGCAGCTTTCCAAGCTGAGAACATCAAGATCGCTGCTTAGACACCCGCTTGTAAGATGTAAGCAGCAGACCACTGTGGTCTGCTGCTTCTGAATCAGACACTGTGATGAAATTGGGATTGGTTTGTTGCTTTGGCAAGTGGCCCTGCAAGATGGCATTAAAACAGCCGTAGCAAATATGCGAGGAAAGCAACGACAGAATCTGATTCGATTTTTGACACCCGCTTGTAAAGTGTGAGAGACACTTGTCTCTCACACTTTCTTTACCTTCACCTGAACCGGAGTCAACTGTGTCAGCAATCGAAACCAAGGATCGTCTGCTTTCCCTCATCAATGGGGCAGAGAATCAAGCCGAGATGATAACCGTTGCAAAAACTGTTGCAACGGTTCTTCAAAACACAGAGGGGTTCTGGATCGAACTAAGGTATTGTTACAAGGCATCGGAAATTGCAACCCGATGCCAGCGAGAACTGGAACACTATTCTGAAACATGCCAGCATCATAAGACGCTGCAAATGATCACGAAGGTTCGTGATCGAATGCGTTTGATTGCAGAACGGTATTACCGTCTGCAACAGGAACAGATGATGGAAGGACATAACGCAATCGGATTGCGTTATCAATCGAATGCGGAACTGGCAAGCTAAGACACCCGCTTGTAAAGTGTGAGAGACAAGTGTCTCTCACACTTCCTTCACCTGAACCGGAGTCAAAACATGGACGCAGCTTCCATTATCAATGCCGCTTTCGTCTCTCTTTGTGCGGAATTTTCATGTCAAATCACGCCCACAGCATGGGCAACAGGTGAAGCCGAAGACTGGCTTCAACAGATTGCCAGAGGCGAGGCAGTTCTGAGCTGGGCAAGCTCCACCAATACTTCGGCTGGAGATATCATTCCAGCTTTGGCTGCGGCTTGACACCCGCTTGTAAAGTGTGAGAAGCAAGTGCTTCTCACACTTCCTTCACCTGAACCGAATACAATTTTTGGAGTTCGAATGGCTGCCGTTACCCGTTGCATCAAAGACGCTCGCCGTAGCATAAGCAAGACAGGACGGAAACGTCTGTCTTCCGATAAAATTGCGGCCCGTCGTTCGTTTAGAACTCGCCTGAAAGCGTCGGATCGAAACAGCGGTTTCGAAGTCGATGTTATTCGCCCGTGTTTCACGGCTTACGATATCACGTGACCACTGTGTTGACACCCGCTTGTAAGATGTAAGCAGAAGACCAATGTGGTCTTCTGCTGTTTTGAAATTTTTGAATTGGATAATGTTATGAAATTTGTAAATCTCACGCCGCACGCCATTTGTATCAACGATGGCCGTGTTTTTCAGAGTGATGGTCTTGCACGTGTCTCCGCAACTTTCGGCGATTTTGACGATGACGGTGTGACGGAACAGGTTTTTGGGGCAGTAGAAGGGCTGCCTGATCCTGTAGAAGGCACATCTTACATCGTAAGCGGACTCGTTTTGACGGCCATGGCAGGAAGTGACCGAAAGGATTTGGTAGCTCCGGCGTCGGGCCACCCTAAGGTGGTCAGAAATGAGAAAGGGAACATCGTAAGTGTTCCGGGTTTCATCCGCTGACATCTGCTGACACCCGCTTGTTAAGTGTGAGAGACAAGTGTCTCTCACACTTTCTTCACCTGAACCGGAGTCCATGTCAATGTCAGTATCAACCGCAACCCGTCGAGTTCGCAATCGAGTCGGCAGCAGTTATTTAACTCGTGGCGGAGACAACCACGATCATCGTGGTTTGAACAAGGCACGTCGTGCCTTGTCTTCTGCTCTGATTGAAGAGCAGCTTCAGGATGCCGCTCACGAAGAGCGGGAAAACTGGCTAGAATACCTCGAAGCCAGTGACCGAATGGAATCGGATTACGAATGCCCAGACTTCGATGACTACAGTGTGGACCAGGAATACCTGAAATGCCTGGAATACTGCGGTGGATCTGTTGACACCCGCTTGTAGGATGTAAGCAGAAGACCACTGTGGTCTTCTGCTCTTCACTTGACACTGTCACTTACTCAAGTGTCAACACTGTTGTTGACACCCGCTTGTAGGATGTAAGTGACACTGTCACTTACTCAAGTGTCAACACTGTTGTTGACACCCGCTTGTAGGATGTAAGTGACACTGTCACTTACTCAAGTGTCAACACTGTTGTTGACACCCGCTTGTAGGATGTAAGTGACACTGTCACTTACTCAAGTGTCAACACTGTTGTTGACACCCGCTTGTATATTGTAAGGCAAGTCGCCTTACATAACCTGAACCGGAGATCAATCGTGGTTGAAAAAGAATTTGTTTCTCGCATCAAGTCACCAAACGCAGTGCTCAATAGCATCGAGCGAGGGCACGCTGCTGTCGCTGCTGCTGGTGGCAGTGAGTTGGCTCTCGGGCTGGCCGTTGCTAGTACTTGGATTGAAATAGCAGAATTGGAAGACGACGACACAGCTAACACTGTGTGTGACGCAGTGTGGCCGATGGCAGCGGCAGCGTAGTGACACCCGCTTGTAGTGTGAGAGATGTGTTGCAAAAATTGTAATCAAGAAACTTTGAGCCGACCCTCGGAAAAGGGTCGGCTCTTTTTTCTGTGGCCGCTAACTACGCACCCCCCTATCTTATATTGAGGTCGATTTTTTTTTTTTGCACGTGTATGTTGCAAAAATCGCCGCCAAGCAATTTTTTAAACCCTCTTAATAGACTAAAAAGCTAATAAGAAAAACTTTTTGAAAAAATCACGGGATATAAAAATCGAAAAAGCCGCATGAGTTTTTCATGCGGCTTTTTCGGATCAAATCAATTTCATGCACAATCATCTGCATCATCATTTTTTCCTTGACATCATTTTTATTCATGATTCACCAATCGTTTGGAGAAGAAACTTTACCTTGTCCTTGGCAAGTTTGGCAGGCATCGAACCATTCACCGCCTGATCCATCACACATGTAACAGATATGTCTCTGATCTTTAGAAGTCTGATCTTTAGAAGTCTGATCTTTAGAAGTCTGATCTTTAGAAGTCTGATCTTTAGAAGTCTGATCTTTAGAAGTCTGATCTTTATCTTCTGGTTTTGTATTCATGCTTATCCATTTAAAATTTTTAATATAACTCAAATATGAATTTTGGACGAATAATTCTAATTTTCAAAATCTTTCAAGGCTTCATTAATTTTTTCTGCTTTTTCTTCATCTTCATCAGCCCATTCTACTAGTGAATCAGATAATTTTCTGGCAGCTTCGGGATTCATAATAAATCGAATTGATTTTGTTTTTTCTACATTAACAATTCCTGTGCCAACAAATTCGATAGTACGATCCATGACTGTGAGTACCGCTTCAATTTCTGGCGTTGCCAATTTGTCTTTTTTGGTATCGAAAAAGAAACGAATATTACGTGATGTGCAGATGAGTTGATCCACGATTCTTTATCCTTGAGATTTCTATATCATTGTTATAAGTGATTATTTCTTCACCTACAACTCCAGTTTATTGAACAGGTCCATTACAATAATTGCAGTGAATATTACGGCAACGTTGAGCAGAAATATTCAATGTCAGTTATGTCAATCTGAGATATCATAGTTATCTTCCTTGCTTTGGTTGTCCCAGACAAAAAAGATTCTTCTTTCTTTCCCACAAGAAGCTTTCCACAAGACAGCGATGTCTTTTGGATGTAAACGTGGCAGCAATCGTTTCATATGTTGAAATTCTGTAAAGAATTCATCTGGCGTAGGATTCCATGGTGGTCCGTTAGTCCACATTGCATCATAAGCTGCTTTGAACAGCACATCGCCGCCAATTTCTTGGTGCCATGCTGATTTGATTTCATTTATGACAGTTTCTCTGGAGATACGTGTTGTGTGCATTTAAGTTCCAGTCATATTAGTTTATTCGATTAATAGAATGAGTCGAGCAGGAATCGAACCTGCATCCCAGCTTTTGGCCAGAGCTTAACCTTTTGCGTTCTCGACTCAATTATCGGGCTTCTCTTTTACATTCACGACTGCACCGACAAGCCGCTCAAATATCTCCTTAAGAAACTTTTTAATTGAGAAACTCTTTCTGCGATTGTTTCTCGGCATCGCTGAACAATCTAGGTTTGCCATCAACATACTAATGTTTTGTTCCATTAGTTTCAATAGCAGGACCATCTAACAATTTTTTTGCCATATTCCATCAACATACCATGATTTGGACCCATCAGGACTTTCAATGGCAGGACCATCTAAGCGATTAAGTTTTCCCTCAACATACCATGATTTGGAACCATCGGCAGATTGAATAGCAGGACCACCAATACGATGAAGTTTTCCATCAACATACCAATTTTTAGTTCCATCAGCAAATTCAATGGCAGGTCCATCAGTACGATGATATATTCCATCAACATACCATGATTTGGAGCCATCAGCACTTTCAACAGCAGGACCATCAGTACGATGACGTTTTCCCTCAACATACCAGTATTTTGAGCCATCCGCATATTTGATAGCAGGACCATCAGTACGATGAAGTTGTCCGTTGAGATACCAATGTTTTGTTCCATCAGCAAGTTCAATAGCAGGACCATCAGTACGATGAAATTTTCCTTCTTTATTGTACCAACAATTTTTTTGCAATATTCCATCAACATACCATGATTTGGACCCATCCGCATGTTCAATGGCAGGACCATCAATACGATGAAGTTTGTCATTAACATACCATGATTTGGAACCATCAGCAAGTTCAATGGCAGGTCCATTAGTACGATGGCGGTTTCCATCAACAAACCATGATTTGGAACCATCAGCAAGTTCAATGGCAGGTCCATTAGTACGATGGCGGTTTCCATCAACAAACCATGATTTGGAACCATCGGCATGTTCAAAGGCAGGACCACCAATACGATGAAGTTTTCCATCAACATACCAATTTTTTGAACCATCAGCAAGTTCAATGGCAGGACCATCAGTACGATGAAGTTTTCCATCAACAAACCAATTTTTTGAACCATCAGTATTTTCAATGGCAGGGCCATCTAAGCGATGAAGTTGTCCATCTTTATCGTACCATAAATTTCTTGAGGTATTTTTTGCAGCAATTTTAGGAATAAAAACATTCTTGATTCTGTTTATGACAAACAGAATGAATCCGGATAAGAATGAAATTAGAAATATACTCATAAAACAATCCTTTGTAGTATTTCACACACAATTGTGTAGATCGATCGTTGAAACATCAATCACATATGGTGGAAGATCTGAAATTTTCTTATTTGGAACTATATCGACCCAAAATTGTTGCAATCTTGGCAAAGCTGTGACTACAAACAGATAACCGTCCTGCTCCAGTGCCCATAAAGGCATGTTGAAGGAGTTGTATTGTGGAAGTTCAAGTGAGATCCTAATATTAGACCTTTGAATGCTTTTGTCAATAGGACCAAGGCGATTAAATCCTTTTGGGAGTCCAATATTAATACACCCTATTCCACTCGCATGTACACCAGCAGAATGATTTCTACAAGAAAGATTATCGCTGGGCTTGAAGCATCCAGATTCAGGATCGCTTCCTGCGGAACAACCGTGGCATTGAAATTTTTAACCATTTCAAATTGATCGGTTTGATCAGTGTCTGGTCCACTTTCACGAATATCATAAAGATCTAGGTTGGTAATAATGCCGGGAACCGAAGACATCTTATCCAGATCAGCAGATCTGAAGACAATTCCGCCAGAATTCAAAAGAGTATTTGCAAGATCTGTTTTTGGCCATGGATCTACAGAGACTTTTGGCAGTTCTTCATGAATCCATAGTCGTCCACGACCAAATCGACCGTCACGAGAAACAAATTCACTTTTGATGTAATCAGGAAGTGAATCAAGTAATTCTTGTTCAACAGATTCATGTTGTTCTTGATCAGTCCACCAAATTAATAAGTTTTTTCATATTTCTTTTTCCAAATTCAAAAGACGATATTGTTTCGTTATGAGATGGCAACATTTCTACAATGTAATTACAATGGCAGCAGAGAGGGCGTTTTACGCCAAATTCATTTTGTTCCACATAATGTGTGCTGTATTCAGAAGCACCTACATCTCCACATTTTGGACAAGTGAATTGCTGTCTTTCTTTGTTCATTGAAATCGATTCTAAAATTTGTATTATCGTTTTGCGACTTTGAAATCAAAATCAGTTTCTATGATTCCGACTTCAATTTTGAATCCTTCTCGATTTAGATACAGTTTAGGATAGGTGTGCCAATCGATATTCCATCCTTTGTCAGCAAACAGTTGTGTGTCAATTTCACTCATTCCCATGATTCCGACCATTTGTTTTTTGGGAACATTACGTTTAATGAAGTTAATACAAATTTTTCTGTCTCGAAAGAGAGGTACGATAACGCCTTCATTGGTTCTCAGAATTAAAACAGGACTCCAGTTATCAACATGGCATTCATTTTTAATTTCTTGAATGTTTAGATCGCCATCGGTAAAGACTATGATGTAAAAATCAAATTGGCTGAGCGGTCTCATCGTTTTCGAAACCCCCCACCTTTTGAATCTATAATCAGTCTATTATATTTGCCAACAGTATGAGTTGAAGGAGATAGAAGCATTAGATCATGATCTTTTGCAAGTTCCAATAGAAAAGTCCCCACTTCCTCTTCAGGAAGATCAATACATTGTTCTAATTCTTGAGTTTCTTGATAAACTCCGGGTATATTGACTTCACCGCCCATCCAATTGAAAATATAGAATTTCATTTTGATTTGTTTTTTTTATTGCATCGTGGGCAATGGTTAACTGTCAAGTAGAATGTGAATCCGCACGAGCATTTATGCAGTCCGGCATTTTGTGCTTCTTGTAATTTTTGATCAAAATTAGTCAGTACGTCGGAAGGTGTGCTATCACACAAACGGCAGCCAATTGTTTTTTCAATATGTCTACTACAAATTCCGGGCATATCATTTCCTTACCAGCGTAATTATGATTCAATAATACCGATTATTTCTGCTGTCTCTTTTGCAATGAGCGACATTTCGTTTGATGGATTTGGTCTCTGCAATACGACTCCATGTTCGCACAAAAAATACCTTGACCCAGCCAATGCTCCTGTTGTTACCGGCTTCCATTCAGCAGATTCAATCATTTCTGCAACTTCCGCAGCAGAATGAGCGTTCATTGTAACAGTATTGATTTTCATAACAAATCCTATTTATGAGTTTTGCGGCAATGAGGGCATCGTTTGCCTTCAATGTCTTCTAATGAGAAGCTGGGTCGTATACATAAAAGACATAATATGTATCGGCTCCCTTGAGAGTGAGAGATATGGTATGTCTTTTTTTGCTGCTCTTTTGTCTTTATCATAGTGATTAAAAAGCCCTTGTTTGCCCCTTGGAGGGCATTGGATGTAAAACTTGATATCTGAGCCGTATTTTTAAAGTCGTCTCAAATCAATTGGTTCTGAGTCGTTGTAGGTTTCTTCTTCCATGGACTCATTCATTTTCTGTTTAATGAGTTTCGCTATCCGGTCTCCGGATTCAGCGAGTCTGTGAATCAGATGATGAGTGAGTCTTCTGGCATCAGAGAGATGTAAACAGACACGGAGTGTTGGATCTTCGCTAATCAATGAATTTTCATCTATGATTAATTTTTTGAAAATGTCTTCGAATTCGATGGCGATGTGTTTGTTATCTCCATCTGCGACTGTCCACGGTTTAACAGAGAGAGGAGGTCCGTCAGAAGCGACTATACTGACACTTCCTATTAAAGTTTTTTGATCGAGAAATGAAACTGGTTTGGCAAGCTTCACAATATTTCCTTTTTACATTACGATTTTTGGACTGAATGGATTATTAAGTTCGACCTGATATGCCAGACAGATTTTGTTAGGTTGAATTAGTAATGCGGAATATTAGTTGGAGACCAAGTAGCTTTGCTACTTATGCTACTTATGCTAAGCGACATCCAAGGCGATTGATCTTTGATTGACAATTTTTCTCAAAGTTTTGATAGCTGATTCTTGAATTTGACGAATTCTTTCTTTGGTAACGCCAAAACGTTTTCCACATTCATCGAGTGTCATAGGTTGGCAGTCAATACCAAAACGCATTTTCAGAATCTCTCTTTCACGTTCATTGACAATGAAGCAGACAATTCGTCTTATTAAATTTACGTTGCAATCATGTTGTACTTCTTGAGAGAATATGGAATCAGAAGCTACGGGGTGATCGAATTCTTGGAAGGATTCACTTTTCAATAAACCATTTTTCAGATTAGAGTTCACTCTCCAAAGATTTTTTTGAATAACTGTAACAGCATAAGTGCTGAACTTAAATCCCCGACGCCAATCAAAGTAATCAGTTGCCTTAAAAACACTTGAGTAGGCTTCGGAAAGCATATCATCTTTGTGAATTGATTTAATCTTTTTAATAACTTTGATGGCTAAACGCATGTTTGCCAGAGCAAACATTTCACGAGTAACTTGGGATTGAGCCAAGAATCGTTCGGATTTATAAACTTGTCCTTTGATTGCGTTTTCACGAGCGATAAATTTCAAGAAGTTATATTGACGTGAAATGTGTTGTTCTTGTTCTCGTGAGAGCAAAGGTTCTTTCCAACACGGAAGCATTTCGGCAGAAACGCTTGTTGAATTCAGCCTTATAAATTCTTTGTTTTGAATGTAAGTTTTGAGGTCAGGCATGTCAGCCATAATGGCTTTGCGACCAGATTTTGAATCAAAAATATCGTCTGAAAATATTCGTTCAGTTGCGTCGAGCACTACTTGTAGACGTTCTTTTTTGTTTCTGATTACAGGCATGATTAAATCTTCCGTTTTTAAATGTGTCAGACTGGGACGCCTTTTTCGGATATGGCCGATTCCTCCCAGATATCTCTCACGGTACTTTCTACCGACTTCCGTTAACTGACATTCGAACGAATTACACCATGTCTTTTAGAGCTTTAAGTGGACGAATTTTGACAGTTTGTGATGCCGGTTTGGCTTTGACTTCCATCATTTCTCCGGGTTTGAAAGGATTAGCTTTTTGAGTCGCCGGTTTTGCTGGCTTGTCGAGCACTGTGATTTTGGCAAGTCCAATAATTGTAATGGACCCCGGACCACTCTTTGAAAGTTGTTCTCGGATAACATCTGTCAAGGCGTCCAACACGCCGACGACTTGACTGCTAACAAATCCAGATTTTTCAGCAACAGCACTGATCAACTCTGTTTTGCTCATTGGTTTTTTGGCATCATCCGACATCGTAAATTTCTCCAAGGTTTTATTTGGGACTTCATCTATTCAGAGATGATTATAGTGTTTTATTTGTTGACTGTAAAGCATAATTTCAACTTTTTGGTTTGAAAATATTCTTTTGAAGACAAAGTACACGAGCACAGTGGAAATAAATTTCATATGTTCATGCGTATTTCAAAGAATTTTGAAGCCTCAAAATAAACCTACGATTTTCTATGATCAGAGTTCTGCGTTTTTCGTCAAGAATTAAATCGTCTGATTCCAGATGATCGATTCTATGTTCGCATTCCAATAACAGCGATGAAATGCTGCATTCCAATGTTTGGATCACATTAGAAAATTCTCGCTGAGTCTTACATGTAAACACTTCAACTCCGTGTTCTATTCCTCTGGGAGTTTGTGGTGATTTGCAATAAGGGCAGCGTAAAACGATTGATTCTGTCATACATTTTATCTTTGTGAAAGATCTGTAATCAGCCAAATCACATTTTCAATTTGGCTGATTGCAGATCAATTTGGCTGATTGCAGATCAATTTGGCTGATTGCAGATCAATTTGGCTGATTGCAGATCAATTTGGCTGATTGCAGATCAATTTGGCTGATTGCAGATCAATTTGGCTGATTGCAGATCAATTT
>Ga0209284_10001240_pt1 | contig 40011 bp, 36 predicted proteins | sample FRY03_FD_187211 | JGI IMG/M metagenome (GOLD analysis project Ga0209284, IMG submission 187211) | Freshwater microbial communities from Lake Fryxell liftoff mats and glacier meltwater in Antarctica - FRY-03 (SPAdes) (version 2) | ecosystem: Environmental > Aquatic > Freshwater > Ice > Glacier... | reverse complement strand
ACATCCTAAAAAGAAACATTATTTAGATATACTTAAAAGTATAAATAACGAAACTATTAACGCTATAACTTTTCGCAGACCAAGTTGGAATTCGACCGAAAGACTACAAGAACTAACTTTATTATTTCTTTACTGCTTCTGCTGAATTAATGAAAGTAATGGCTCGAGCCTGCGGTCATAATCATCTTAATAAATTTAATGTGAATGACATTACTACTTGGAAAAAAGATATGGCAGACTTAACAGGAATCAAATTTGGTGGAATTAAATAACGGCAAAAAACAAAGAACTGAGTTAAAAACCAAACAAATTCTTCATTAAATTTAGGCAATCTTTCTCGTGCAAAGTGAAAGCTCAACAAAATGATTTAAATATAATCTGTAAAGAATCGACAACAGGTGAGTCCGAATATTCAGATGTTTTAATAATTAAAACTTATGAATTTGTCAGTCATTTATTCAAATCAATTGGAAGACCATAGTTTAGCCCCCAATAAGTTCGGAGTGTTATTTTAAATTTAAAATAATACCTTTGAGATATGAAATACAAGAATTGGAAGTGCGTGTTTTAATGTCAATTCAAGTTCTGTAATTATAGAACTTTCGGAATTAAATAAGTATTTGAGATAAATCAGTTACCAACACCGTGTTTAAAATATTGCTATATTTACATAAACTAAAGCTTATCGCTTTTTTATAAACTACTGAATTTCCGCTAGAAATTCTTCTTTCACAAAACCGCAACTTTCATTAAAAAACAACTTTTCTACGTAAGTTAAAAGAACGTGTTTTAATGAAATAGTTTCAAAAAAATTTAATTTTCCTTAACTAGTAACCTCCTTAAAAAGTGTTTCTAAATTTTTATGCTGTGCATTTAAACTAAGTATTTTTAAACTGTTCTGTTGCGCAAAATCAAAGATTTTAGAACGCTTATCCTCCTTACTTTCGAAAGTTAAGGACCATGTATTTTCTGAATTATATTTTAAAGAAATAATATTAGATAATTGCTGAAAAAATTGCTCTTCAATTTTACGATCAAAAGTAACTTCTATAATTTGTTTATTATTTTGTTTAAGTTCAGACAGTTTTTTATCAACCAAAATTGCGCCTTTTTTAATAATAATCACGCGATCACAAACTGCTTCTACTTCTTGCATAATATGAGTAGAAAATAATACTGTTTTTTCTCTGCCTAATTCCTTAATTAATTCTCTAATTTCCGCAATTTGATTTGGGTCTAAACCCGTTGTTGGTTCATCTAAAATTAACACTTTTGGATTGTGTAAAATTGCAGCTGCCAAACCAACTCTTTGCTGATATCCCTTAGATAATTCATTGATTTTTTTATGCGCTTCCTCGGTTAAACCAACCTTTTCTATACAAGTTTCTATTTCACTCTTATTAACCTTAAAAATTGATGCTTGAAATTGTAAATATTCACGAACATACATATCTGTGTATAACGGATTGTGTTCTGGTAAATACCCAATTACTTTTTTTGCTGCTATAGGGTTTTTTAAAACATCAATATCATCTACAAAAACTTCACCTGAATCCGGTTTTATAAAACCTGTTAAGATTTTCATCATGGTTGATTTCCCTGCTCCATTAGGACCTAAAAAACCAATAATTTGTCCTTTATCCGCAGAAAAAGAAATGGCATCTAATGCTTTTTGAGTTTTATAAATTTTGGATACAGCAATTACTTTTATTGACATTCTTTAAATGTGGTTAGTTATACTTTGTAAACGAAGTTATTACTTTTTTAGTTTACAGAAGTACTAGTTTGTGAACGAATTTTACGAATGTTTTTCATTCTTGACCAAGCAATTTTATGGCGTTTTTTGTATAACCACAAACAGCCTAAATCTAATAAAAAATAGAAGAAACTAATTCCGCTAGGCGGATTATGACTTGGTAAAAAATCGAAAACGCCCCAAGCTGTAGCCGGCCATTTCCAACATAAAAAATTAGTGCCAATTATTTCTAAATACGCAACAGAAATATACATGGTTAAATAAAAAAGACGCTCTCTTGGTTTGTTTCTAAGGATAAAAAGTGTGGCAATTGTTAATACAAAACCAAAAACGTCATTTTTTAAAATTAGAAAAACTGTGGCATATATAAAAATGAAAATCGCAAAAAATTTTTCTAACGCTATTCTATGTTTAATGATTGATTTTGCTTTCGAGAAATATAAAACAGCCACATACACTAAAGCGTGTCCTGGAGGCACATAATGCGGCACATTTTCTAATCTGTAGGTATACATTCCTAACCCAATTGACAACAAATATTCCCCCAAAACAGCTATGATTACAGCAGTAACCATTTGTTCTTTGACCCTTTTGTTTACTAGCCAAAAAGTGATTAAAAACCCAATAAACATGCTAATATTAGCATAAAACTGTGCGTCTTTAGTAATTTTTATAATATAAAAACTATCTAAAAATAAACCAAAAAATATAAATAAGTAAAGAGCTCCTAAACTTTTAAAAGTAGTAATAAAAGGAGATTTAGTAGCTAATAAACTCATGCGGTAAAAATAAGTAAACTAAATAAAAAATGGCTCAATAAAGAGCCATTTAATTATATGTATAAATAAAATTAAAGTTGGTAACGAACTCTTAAACTTACAAATCTTGGTAAAATAAAACGTTCATTAATATTAAATGAAACAATATTTTGATTTACAGAAACTTCAGAACCAGTTGCTAATAAGTTACTGCCTACTAACTCGTATTCGAATTTTGCATCCTTATCTTTTCTGTAAGCTAGACTAGCATTCCAAATTTGAAAGGAATTAAGAACACTACCCTCTTGACGCGTTTCATTATAAGAAAAATCTGATTTTACGGTTAAAGAATTCCAAATATATGCATCAAAATTAATAGAAGGTGCATGTGTTATAGATTTTACATCCACACTTCTCGCGCTGTTAGTTTGGTCGAAAAAATTTAAGTTGTAACGTAAGCTAACGTTTGGTGCTTTTGTAAAATTAGTACCAATACTAGTATTTAAACCTCGTGATATATTTTCGTTTGTGTTTTCTAAAGAATTGATAAATTGATAACTTTTATTATATGAAAAATTACCTCCTAAACTCATTCTAACCTTTTTAATTGTTTTACCAATACGTGCAAAAGCATTAAGGTTTTCATTATCTAATGGGGAGTTTATAGTTGTGCTACTAGAAACTACAGAACCTGGTTGAAAAATAGTATTTTTATTTACTTGATTTGCAGTTTTTGTATAGCTAACTCTTGCAAAAACATTACTCGCATTAAATAAATTAAAGCTTCTGTAAAATAAACTTACGTTATGAAAACTAGCATTTACTAATTCTGCATTTCCTGAAAAGAAAGAGTTATAACTGTTTGCTACAATACCTCTAGCTATTTGATTTACATCTGTGAAATTCACTTCTTCTTTGTAACTAAAAGTTAAGCTTTCACTTGTTTTAAACTGTGCAACTACTTCAAATTCTGGTAAAAATTTCTCAAATTTATCCTTAAAAAACTCTGTACCATATTGTGTATTATTAGAATTGTAAGAATGTAATGTAAAACCTGGGGTAAAAGTAAAAATACCTTTCTTTAAACGATATCTCAACCCTGCATAAATATCTGTAAAATTATATTCTGTATTGTTCGTTATTTGAGGATCATCTACGCCATCTATTGTAGGGTTCGGAGCGACTGTTGTACCTAATTGAAAAAAGCGAGAGTCGAAATTTTGAACACTCAAAATTGTACCTGCAACAAAGTTTAAATTACTTTTTTTATTTAAAATATAGTAATAATCTAGCTTTGCATCTAATTGATTTGATTTTACACGTCTATCTTGTTCTAGGTCGTAATAGGTTAGACTTCTATCTAAACCTAGTGTTAATGCGGCATCATCAAAACCATCTCTATCCGCACGATTTGGATCATTATTATTATTCGGGTCATTTTCTAAGGAAGCAATGTAAAAAGGATCTTCATCTTGCAACAAATGTTTTACTTCTAAAGCAAAAATACTTTTTTCGCTTGCTGTATAAAAGTAACTTAAATCTTGATTTATTGTAAATGGTGTTGAACTTTCATTTTGTGCAATATCACTTAAAACAAATGAATTTACGGCATCCGCTCTAAACTCATTAGAAAAACGACCAGCAACATTATAGTTTAATTGATTGCTAAAGTCTTTTTTATAGGCTGTACTAAATTTAAATAAACCAGTATTACTTGTTTGACTAGTTTGATTATCAACAACATCATCTGGTGTATTTGGGTCTATATAATCAATAGAATTAATATTTCTTTGTCCGTTGCTGTTACCAGACCATATTAAGAAACCGCTTAGATCTAATTTAGGATTAGGCGAATAACTAAAATTTAAAGCCGTTAACTTTGTTTCTATTCTATTGGCATTTCTTGCACCTGCGTTTAAGAAACCTATTCCTGCATCTGCAATATTAATGTTTGTACCGTTTGATGGACTCTGACTTTGAAAATTTCCTCCAAAACTTCTAGCGTCACCTCTACTTAAAACAACATCGCCAATATTATTTACGTCACCAATAACATTTATTGTATATTTTGGGGAATAATAAAATAATTTTGGCTGAAATAAATACAAACCAGTATCCGGAGAATCTCCAGCCCCAGCAGTAATATCTCCAAACCAAAAGTTCTTTTTTCCTTCTTTTAACTTAATGTTTATCGCAACTCTATCTTGGTTATTCTGAACGCCACTTAACTGACTTACATTAGAATAGTTTCTTAAAACTTGAATTTTATCTACTGCACTAGAAGGTATGTTTTTTGACGCTAATTTAGTATCACCACTAAAAAACTCTTTACCATCTATCATTATTTTTTCTACTCTTTTACCTTCTACCTCTATCTCACCTGCTGCATTAATCTCTACTCCTGGTAGTTTTTTTAAGACGTCTTCTAGTTTACGTTCAGTACCGTTTTGAAATGAGTCTGCATTATAAATAATCGTATCTCCACTAATGGTAACTGGCATTTTAGAGATAATATTAATTCCGTCTAAAGAATTATCATATTTTAAGAATATATTTTTAATGATATCGTTAGATTTTGTTTCTAAAACAAAATCAGAAGTTTTCATACCAACGTAACTTATTTTTACGTCAAAAGTAGTATTTACAGCAAGTTCTAATTTATAGTTTCCATTTGCATCCGTAAAACCATAGGATGCCATTTTTTTGGTAACTTTATTGATTGCCAAAACATTTGCCATTTCTAAGGGTTCGCCAATGCTATCTTTAACAACTCCTGATAATTTAATTTGAGCACTCGTAAAAAATGTAACCATGAAAATGGCTAGCAGTAGTAATTTTTTCATAACTTTCTTTAGAATTTTATTTTTTGATTAGAAACGTCTTCCTCCACTGTTTCCTCTTCTATTTTGAAACATATTTCTCATTTCTTCCATTTTTATCTTAACCGTCTCTGTATACTTTTCTCTTGAGATTTCTTTGCCTTTAGACGGCGCATCTATTGCCTCTTTTTCGGAGGGATTCATAACAATCTCAGTACACAGAACGGTTGTTCTGCCTGAGTTTATTTCTAAAATTAAACCTGGCAAACCCCAATATTCTGCTGGACCGTTACTAACTGGTATTTGTGGTGTGTACCAAGCAGTAACCTGTATTTGTTTTAGCATTTCTATTTCATCAGTAACTTTAACAACGTTAGAAGAATCTTTTTTTGATTCCTCTTTTTTGTCATCATTTCTTCTTCTCATATTTGTCCAATCTGTAGGGTCTACATCTTGCATCATAGTTGCTTTAAAGCAAGTGTAGTTTCCTATCTGTTTGGTTTCGCTTCCTAATTCCCATTTAGGGGTTTCCATTTTATCAGAAACTAAAAACTTTTTACCAAAAAACTCTGTCTCTTCTAAAGCTACTAAATCTTTAGTATTTTTATATTTTACAGAACGACCAGCCATCATTCCCATAAATCCAGAACTTGCACCGGCTGTTGGTGCTGCCAATTTTTCATCCTCTTTGTAGATCGATGAAGATTTATCAAAAGATAATATGAATGTTTTTTCTAATACAGATTTCATCCTGTCTACAATTTCTTTTTTTCTAGCCTCCGTCATTTGCCCTCCTCCACGGCCACCAAAACTGCTCATATCCATGGTAGTTTTAGACATGTATATTGCTTTTCCTTGAAAATCTTTTTGAGCAAATAATGTTATTGTAACCAATGCAAGAAAGAATGTAAGTAGTAATTTCATAATTTTTTTTTTATTTTTTATCAAAAGTAAACTTTAGTAACTCTTCTAAGACTTAAAAAAAACTTAAAAGTTTAATTGAATAAATGAAAAATTACACAAAACTTCCATATTAATTGCCACTCATTTTAATATTTATGCCATTACCTAAATCAATGCCTTCTCTACCGCTAAAACGCTTCATCATTTCTTTCGTTTTTTCTTCTCTAATTTGATTAAAAACTACTTGATTTACAATTTTACCTTTATCAGGTTCTTGAATGGTGATTTTTTCTGATGGATTCATTATAATTTCTGTGCAAACAATCGTTGTTGTTCCGTCATTAATTTCTAAAATCAAACCTGGCAAACCATAAAAAGTACTTGGTCCGTTGCTGATTGGTATCTGCATTGTATACCAGGCTGTTGTTACAATTGTTTCCTTTTTGTTAACTTCTTTTAGTTCTCCATTTACAAAAGTTGAAGTTGTATTTTCTACCTCTTTAGAAAAACTAGCTTTATAACAAGTATAAGTACCAATGTTTTTTGTTTCTGATGATAATTGCCAATCGTATATTGTTAAAGAATCTTTTATCAGAAAAGGTTTACCCATAATTTCGGTTTTATTTGCAAATCGTTTTTCTTTTAAATTCTTGTAGTAAATAGTCCCTTTACCTTCTCCAGAAAAAAAGGACATTACTTGCATCCCTTTTGCATTGGGTTTTGGTGCATTTAAACTTACTTCTTCTTCGTAAACAGACGAAATTTTATCAAACTGAAGAATAAATGTTCTTTGATTCATTTTTTGCAATCTAGCTTCAATCTCTTTTGTTTGTTGTTCTGACATTGTTGCGTTTTCTCTGCCAATTTTAATATTCGATTTTCTACTGGTTTTATAGACCGCTTTACCAGAGAATTCTTGAGCAGTTATAGTAGCTAGTGTAAAAAGTGCAAATACTGTAATTATTGTTTTCATGACTTATTTATTTTGATAGTTTTTAGAAATTTTAATGATGGATGCAACTCCTTTTTTTGCTTTTATAAGTAATGAATCAATATTTTTAGTTTCCCCAGTAATTGTAATTGAAGCTTTAAATTTATATTTAGACTCCTTTAAATCAACCTCAAAACTTAGTGCTATTTTTTCTTCTGGTGTATTCGTGTCAAAGAGACCTTTCAACTCTTTCCAATCAATATTCTCTAATTCTGTTGCAGAATTTACAGAATATTTGATTGAGGTAACTTTTCGTTCAACGTCTTCTAAAATATTTATACTCATTTTTTCTTCTTGTCCGTAAACAAATATTGAGGCGGTAAGTAATAGAATCGTTAGTAGTTTTTTCATAATTGATGGTTTTAAATTTTTACACTACAAAGATGCAGATTAGAAAAGGTTTTTATAGTTAATGAGTGTTAATGAGTGTTAACCGCCTCTTTTTATCGTTTTTACTAAGTATATTTGAAATATGAATACCAAAAAATATTATTGGCTTTTTTATCTTATTACAATAACAATTGTGGCTACGATTGCTGTGCAGTTCTATTGGAATTACAAAAATTACCAAGAAAACCAACAAAGAATTACCAATGAAATTCAGTTAAGTTTAGACAATGCTATCGAAGAATATTACTCATCGATTGCTAAAAGTAATTTTATTACGATAATTGATTCTGAAAATAACGACGAAAATAACCAGTCGTTCAGCGATAGCTCAATGGGTCGTATTCTTACTAAAATCAAGAAAAATGCTGCAAGGGGTGAAAAACCAAAAATTACTATTAACAATATTAAAATAACTACAGACGATAATTTATCAAAAGAAAAAGTTGATTCTATGATGAACTCTGCAAAGGAATTAGTTTCAGAATTTAACACAGAATCAGAGGATTACGCGAAAGATTCTGAAACAAAAAAAATAGATTCGATTAAAATAGTCACACAATTTGTCGACGACAAAAGCGAATACACCTTAAATAAAAACGGAACTAAAAAAAACATCACCTATTATAAAGGTAAAAAGGCTGCAGACAGTTTAAAGGTTCTCTCGAATTTAAAGCCCATTTTTATTTCCTTTTTAGATCAATCTGTAACATATAAAAAAATAGATTCGCTCATAGAAAATCAATTAAAAAAGAAAGGAATTACTTTAAAAACTAGTTTTCATCATTTAAAAAACGACACTTTATTTCATCAAACTAAAGATTCTATTTTAGCCTCTAAAACATTTTCTGTAAGCTCTAAATCTACGTATTTAAAAGACAATGAAGTGTTTAAACTTGTCTTTAACGACATCGGTTTAGAAGCGCTAAAAAGAAGTTCTTTAGGGATTTTATTATCGCTCTTGTTATCGCTTTTAATTATTTCTTGCTTGTTTTATTTGTTGAGAGTTATCAATCAACAAAAAGACTTGGCTGCAATAAAAAACGATTTAATAAGCAATATTACCCACGAATTTAAAACACCAATTGCAACCGTTTCTGCAGCCGTTGAAGCTCTAGAGAATTTTAATGTTCTAGAAGATGCAGAAAAGACTAAAAAATATCTTTCTATGTCGTCTGTTCAGTTAAAAAAACTGCATCAAATGGTTGAAAAGCTATTAGAAACAGCCACTTTAGATAGTGAACAGTTACTTTTAAAAAAGGAAACTATTGATATTGTTGAAGTTGCCGAAAAACTAGTTAGCAAGCACAAATTATTAAGCACTAGCAAAGAGTTAATTTTCTCATCCAACTTACAACCTATTTATATACTTGTTGATGTTTTTCATTTTGAAAATGCAATTTCTAATCTAATTGACAATGCTGTAAAATATGGAGGAAATCGAGTAGAAATTAATATAAATTCCGTTTTAAAATCGACAGAAATCACGGTTGTAGATGATGGAGAAGGGATTGAAAAAAATCAGCAAGAAAAAATATTTGATCAATTTTACAGAGTTCCAAAAGGAAATACACATGATATAAAAGGCTTCGGTATTGGCTTGTATTATTGCAAAAAAATCATTGAAAAACATCAAGGAACCCTGGCGCTTTTATCAGAAAAAAATAAAACAGTTTTTAAAATAACCATCCCTAATGAATAAGATAAAAGTATTGTTAGCTGAGGATGAAGCTAGTTTAGGAATGATTGTAAAAGAGAGTTTAGAATCAAGAGATTTTACTGTTTTTCATGCAGAAAACGGCGAAGAAGCCTTTGAAATTTATCAGAAAGAAAAACCAGATGTTTTGGTTTTAGATGTGATGATGCCAAAAAAAGACGGGTTTACCTTAGCCAAAGAAATACGTGCAGAGAATAAGAACATTCCGATTCTTTTTTTAACCGCAAAATCGCAAACTAGTGACGTTTTAGAGGGCTTTTATCATGGTGGAAATGATTATTTAAAAAAACCTTTTTCGATGGAAGAATTGATCGTTAGAATAAAATCTTTATTAAACAGAATTGAACTAAAAACAAATATTGATGCTATTAAAATAGGCGATTATTCTTTTAATTTTACAAAGCAAACTCTTAAATATAATTCAGAAATTGAGCAATTAACACACAGAGAAGCACAACTTCTTTTTCACCTATTTGAAAAGAAAAATGAAATTTTAGGTAGAACTTTTATTCTAAATAAACTTTGGGGAAATGATGATTTCTTTAATGCTAGGAGTATGGATGTATTTATTAGTAAACTTCGAAAAAAAATAAAAAAAGACAATACCCTACAAATTATAAATATTAGAGGCTTTGGATATAAATTAATTTGTTAGCAGTTTACTATCTATAATTTTTACTACCTTTATAAACTATTTTTTAATTTTAGAAAACAAACTTTATGCACGTTGCAATTGCAGGAAATATTGGTGCTGGCAAAACCACACTAACAGAACTTTTAGCCAAACATTATAAATGGAAACCACATTTTGAATCTGTAGATGAAAACCCTTATTTAGATGATTTTTATGCAGAAATGGAACGTTGGTCTTTTAACTTACAGGTCTTTTTTTTAAACAGTCGTTTTCGTCAAATATTAGAGTTGAAAGAGTCTGGTAAAAATATTATTCAAGACAGAACCATTTATGAGGACGCGCATATTTTTGCACCCAATTTACATGCAATGGGTTTAATGACCAATAGAGACTATAGTAATTATAGTTCTTTATTTGATTTGATGGAAAACTTAGTTTCTCCTCCAGATTTATTAATTTATTTACGTGCAGACATATCTACTTTAGTTGGGCAAATTCATAAACGTGGCAGAGACTACGAAAACTCTATAAGTATCGATTATTTAAGTAGATTAAATGAGCGTTATGAAGCTTGGATATCTACCTACACAAAAGGAAAGCTATTAATTATTGACGTTGATAATTTAGATTTTGTTAAAAATCAAGAAGATCTTGGTTATATTATTGATAGAATAGACTCTCAAATAAATGGTTTATTTTAACAACTAAGTTCTATAAAATGAAAGAGACCGTAAAAAACGGTCTCTTTTTTTTGTGATAAAATCACACATGATAGATAGTCCCCCAACTATCTATCAAATCTTGAGTTGAGAATTAACGCAACACGTTTATTTTTTTTATACAATAGCTTAACTAGAAATTATTTTATGATGATTAAATGCAGCTAAAATGGCTGCAACGGATTTAATAGAAAATCATCTAATTTTATCTTCAACTTCCATATTTATTTTGGATTAATATCTAAATAATAATCTTCTATTACGTCTATCGATTTTAAGCTAAAAGCAATTCTAGGAGCTAATTTTTTTTGTAAATATAGTAGATAAATAGTTAATAATTAAGTGCATTTTAAAATATTCATGCTTAAGAACTTTAATACCTGCTATTATGAAGCCTTCAAAAAAATATTCTCAACAAAACTATCCTAAGTATACTCTAAATAAGAAGACAACTCCTTTTAATAATTATTTTAGAAAATAAAGTGTATTCTTTACTTTTGATAAAATAAATAAAATATATATTTTTATTTTGTAACATTTATAGAAGTTACTGCGTATAAGTAGATGTAGCAATTAAAATAATCCTTAAAAAAGTTACATAGAATTCGATGAGACAACTTAAAATTACCAAGCAGGTTACTAACAGAGAAACTGCATCGTTAGACAAATATTTACAAGAAATTGGAAAAGTAGACCTAATTACTGCTGATGAAGAAGTAGAATTAGCACAGCTAATTAAAGCTGGTGACCAAAAAGCGCTAGAAAAATTAACGAAAGCAAACTTAAGATTCGTTGTATCTGTTGCAAAACAATACCAAAATCAAGGATTAACATTGCCCGATTTAATTAATGAAGGTAACTTAGGTTTAATTAAAGCTGCTAAACGTTTTGATGAAACTAGAGGTTTTAAATTTATATCGTATGCCGTTTGGTGGATTCGTCAATCTATTTTACAAGCATTAGCAGAACAATCTAGAATTGTACGTTTACCGTTAAATAAAATTGGTTCTATCAATAAAATTAACAAAATGTATGCGTTCTTAGAGCAAGAAAATGAAAGACCTCCAAGTCCGGAAGAAATTGCTAAAAAACTAGATATGACAGTTAATGATGTTAAAGAATCTATGAAAAACTCTGGACGTCACGTATCTATGGATGCTCCTTTAATTGAGGGTGAAGATTCTAATTTATATGATGTTTTAAACTCTGGAGAATCTCCAAATCCTGATAGACAATTACTACACGAATCTTTACGTATCGAAATTAATAGAGCATTAGAAACATTAACTCCACGCGAGGCTGATGTTGTAAAACTATATTTTGGTTTAGGAGAGCATCAACCAATGACCTTAGAAGAAATTGGTGAAACGTTCGATTTAACTCGCGAACGTGTACGTCAAATTAAAGAAAAAGCAATTAGAAGATTAAAACATACTTCTAGAAGTAAAATTTTAATGACTTACCTAGGTTAGTCTATAAATAACTGATAATTAGTATTTTGTAAAAAAACCTTGATGTCTTATCAAGGTTTTTTGCATTATATTAACATCCTAAGTATGATTTATTAACAAATTATAGGCTTTTTTAGCATGCCTTTAATATTAAATAAACAATCTTTTAATATGTAGCTATCATCCAAAGAAAAATCCTTGTATAGTTTTGACCTCAAAAAACAATCAAACTTATGAGGAATCTATTACTATTATGCACTATTATTTTTTCGCTGTATTCTAATGCTCAGGGAAAAGGAGTTATTTCTGGAAAAGTAACTGAAAATGAGAGCAACTTTTCTTTACCTGGAGCAACACTAAAACTATCAGGAACAAACAAATACACAATTTCTGATAGTGATGGCGATTTTGAGTTTTTGGATATTACCGAAGGAACTTATCAATTAGAGATTACCTATATTGGTTATCAAAAATTTTCTAAAGAAGTAAAAGTTATTGCAGGGAAAAATAATCGCATTTCTTTAGTTCTTCTTTCAGGAACAGAAGAATTAAGTGAAATTATTATTACTATGGGTGACCGCTTAAGAGGTCAAGCAAAAGCAATTAACAAGCAAAAAACAAACCAAAACATTACAAACGTTATTTCATCAGACCAAGTAGGTCGTTTCCCAGATGCAAATATAGGAGATGCATTGAAACGTATTCCAGGAATCACGATGCAAAACGACCAAGGTGAGGCTAGAAATATCATCATTAGAGGTTTAGCGCCAAATTTAAACTCTGTAACTTTAAATGGAAATCGTATTCCTTCAGCCGAAGGCGATAACAGAAATGTACAAATGGATTTGATTCCTTCAGACATGATCTCTACCATAGAAGTGAATAAAACATTAACTTCTGACATGGATGCAGATGCAATTGGTGGGTCTGTAAATTTAGTAACAAGAGCAACTCCTAATAAACAGCGTATTTCTGGAACCTTAGCTGGTGGTTACAGTCCGATTAGAAATCAAGGAAATTATACAGCTGGGTTTGTTTATGGAGATCGTTTTTTTGACAACAAACTTGGTGTGGTATTAAGTTCATCTTACAACAATAATACATTTGGTTCTGATAATTTAGAAGCTGCCTGGGTAAAAGGCAAAAAAGAGCAAGTTTATATCGAAGAATATGATATCAGAAAATATGATGTGCAACGTATCCGAAATTCTTTTGCCTTTGCTACTGATTATAAATTTAATGAAAGCAACTCCATATCCTTTAATGCTATTTATAACTTTAGAGATGATTTAGAAAATCGGTATCGTGCAAGATATAGAGGTATTAAACCTGTTTATAACGAAAATGAGGATATTACCGGTTTTACAGGAGATGTTCGTAGGCAAACCAAAGGTGGTATTGATGACAATAAAAATAAAAACACACGTTTAGAGAGACAAACTGTTCAAAATTATTCTTTTGGCGGAGAACATTTATTGAGTTCTAAATTAGATATGGATTGGTCTATAAATTTTGCAAAAGCTACTGAAGACAGACCAAATGAGAGATATATTGAATTTCAAAACAAAAAACTTGATTTAAATGTGAATTTAACAGATGAAAGATTTCCATTCATTTCTGGAACAGGTGAAAATGCAGAAAGCGAATTTGGCTTAAGAAATATAAGTGATAATTTTAATTATACTGATGAAACTGAACTAGGGATGAAATTAAATTTTAGAGTTCCGTTTTCATTCGTAGAAAATCAAAAAGGAAGGTTACGTTTTGGCTTACGAATGAGAATAAAAGACAAAATAAGAGATAATATTTTTTACGAATACGATCCAATCACCTCTCTTGGAAATTTAAATGGCATACCTAACTCATTTTATGGTGGCGAAAATTGCCAAGTTGGTTCTCAATATGTAGCAGGATCATTTGCAAGCGCTTCCTATTTAGGAAATCTAGATTTAAATAATTTAGCTCTTTTTAATAAAGAAGCTATTCCTGCAGAATATCTTGGATTAAACTACAAAGCAAGTGAAAATATTTATGCGTCATTTATAAGATGGGATCAAGATTTTAACGATAATCTTTCTATGATTCTTGGATTACGTAAAGAACTTACGGATATAGATTATACCGCTAACTATGTTTTAGATGAAGATCAATTAATTGGTGAAATTAATAACACCAATTCGTACACAAACCTGTTACCAAGTATTTCTTTTAAATACAACGGAAAAAAAGACTGGGTATACAGAGCCGCATTTACAACCTCTTTAGCTAGACCAGATTATTACGCATTAACACCATATATAACCGTAGTTCCTAACGACGACTCTGATATAGCCGCAGGAAACCCAAATTTAAATGCAACTTTTGCCTATAATTTTGATTTGATGGTCGAAAAATATTACAAGTCTGTAGGATTACTTTCTGGTGGTGTTTTCTATAAAAAGTTAAATGATTTTATTTACACGTATCGAGACAATCAATATACAAATGCAAAATTTACTGCAGATTTTCCAAATCAAATAAATCCAATTCCAGTAGAAAACCCAGGAAACTGGTCTTTAACTCAACAGCGTAACGGCGAAAGCGTAAATTTTTACGGCCTTGAAGTTGCTTTTCAAAGACAGTTAGATTTTATTCCAGGTAAATTTTTCAAAGGATTAGGGCTGTATGTAAATTATACATTCACCGCTTCAGAAGCAAAAGGAATCACAAACTCTAGTGGAGATCAAAGAACAAATGTAGCGCTTCCTGGAACTGCTCCTCACATGTTTAATAGCTCTCTATCTTGGGAAAATAAAAAATTCTCCGCAAGAGTTTCACTTAATTATACTGCTGACTATTTAGACGAATTAGGTGGAGACGAATTTGAAGACAGGTACTATGACCGCCAATTATTTGTTGACGCAAACGCATCTTATAAATTAACAAGTAAATTAAGAATTTTTGCTGAAGCAAACAACTTAACGAACCAACCATTAAGATATTACCAGGGAATTAGTGCAAGAACAATGCAAACAGAATACTACCAAGCGCGCTTTAATTTAGGTTTAAAATTTGATCTATAAATCGGGGTTTTTTAATTTATGATAAAAAGTGAAACGGGTTATTTCCCGTTTCACTTTTTATCATAAATCGCTTTAAAATTTGCGCTTCTAAAAGAACACGATTATTGATTTATTACAATCTAATTTTACATTAAATATTTCGAAATATGAAAATTATAAACAGCATTCTCCTTTTTAGTCTTTTTTTGATTTCTTGTAAAGACAAGCTAACACCTGTTGCACAGCATGCATTAAAACCAAGTATTATAACACAACCAACTCCTAATGACACAGATGATCCTGCAATTTGGATTCATCCATCAGAAGCATCAAAAAGTTTAATAGTTGGTACTGATAAAGAAACAGGTGGTGGTTTATACTTGTATAATTTAGAAGGAAAAATTGTACATAGTTATACAAATATGGGACGCCCTAACAATGTAGATATTGCTTATGGTTTAAAAATTGGTGCTACAAAAACAGATATTGTTATAACTACAGAAAGAGAAAAAAATAGCATTCGAATTTTTTCTTTACCCGATTTAAAACCAATTGATAATGGCGGAATTCAAGTTTTTGTTGGCGAAAAAGACAGAGATCCAATGGGGGTTTCTATATACACAAGACCTACAGACAGTGCTATTTTTGTAATTGTAGGAAGAAAAGTTGGACCTTCTGGTTCTTACCTTTGGCAATATGAATTATCTGCCTCAAAAAATAAAAATATAACTGCAAAATTAATTAGAAAATTTGGGGAGTTTAGTGGAAAAAAAGAAATTGAAGCCATCGCTGTTGATAATGAATTGGGATTTGTTTATTACTCAGACGAACAATCAGGAATAAGAAAATATTGTGCAGATCCTGCACAAAATGAAGATACAGAATTGTCTTTTTTTGGTCAAAATGATTTTAAATCAGACAATGAAGGGATTGCAATTTATAAAAAAACCGATAAAACAGGGTATATCTTAGTTTCTAATCAGCAAAAGAATTCTTTTGTAATTTATACTAGAGAAGGAAATAAAAATGACAAAAATTCACATCAAAAAATTGCTGAAATCCCATTTTCAACGGTTGAATGTGATGGTGCCGATGTTACCGCTATAAATTTGGGGGAAAAATTTCCAAAAGGAGTATTTGTTGCTATGAGTAATGGAATGACTTTTCATTATTACGATTGGCGAATCATTCAGACTGAAATAGATTTGCAAAATAAATAGCTTTTAAAAGGACAAAACTATATAAAACTTCGATGCTTATCGGAGTTTTTTTATGTCACATTTTTTCTTTGCTAAAGTTCTTGTTAAGCTTTACCTTTACATCAGATAAACATTTATAATGAAAAATTCTTTAATTGCACCTTCAATTTTAGCAGCAGATTTCGCCAATTTACAACGCGATATAGAAATGGTTAACAATAGCGAAGCAGATTGGTTTCATATTGATATTATGGACGGAGTTTTTGTACCTAACATTTCTTTTGGAATGCCTGTTCTAAAAGCCATAACAAAACACGCTACAAAAACTATTGATGTACATTTAATGATTGTAAATCCAGATCAATACATCCAAACTTTTGCAGATTTAGGCGCCACTATTTTAACAGTACATTACGAAGCTTGTACGCATTTGCATAGAACAATTCAAGCTATTAAAGCTACAGGAATGAAAGCTGGTGTTGCATTAAACCCACATACTCCTATTGCCGTTTTAGAAGATGTTATTACAGAATTAGACTTGGTTTGCATCATGAGTGTAAATCCTGGCTTTGGAGGACAATCTTTTATTGAAAATACCTACAAAAAAGTAAGTCAATTAAGACATTTAATAGATTTTACATTATCTAGCTGTCTAATAGAAATTGATGGAGGCGTTACCGATAAAAATGCAAATGCTTTAATAGAAGCAGGAGCAAATGTTTTAGTTGCTGGAAGCTATGTTTTTAGTGCTGAAGACCCAACAGAAACGATTGCAAATCTAAAAAATTTAATTGGATAAACTGTACACAGTTGTAGACATAGAAACCACAGGTAATGGTTATAAAGGCCAAAAAATAACTGAAATATCTATTTTTGTTTTTGATGGAAAATTAGTTATCGATGAATTTACATCACTTGTAAATCCTGAACAAAATATTCCGACATTTATAACAAATCTTACTGGCATTACAAATGCTATGGTACGAAATGCTCCAAAATTCTATGAAATTGCAAAAAAAGTAGAAGAAATTACCCAAGGCACTATTTTTGTTGCTCATAATGTAAACTTCGATTACAATATTATTCAGGCTGAATTTAAAAATCTAGGTTTTGATTTTAAACGAAAAAAACTATGTACTGTTCGGTTAACTAGGAAGATTATACCTGGTTTAAGTTCTTACAGTTTAGGTAATATTTGTACTGCCGAAAATATTCCTATAAACGGCAGACATAGAGCAAAAGGAGACGCCGAAGCAACTACAGAATTATTTAGAAGGTTAATAGAAAGAGATGATACTTTTACAATCAATTCTTTTTTAAACCCAAAATCTAGGCAAGCTACTTTACCCCCACTTTTAGAGAAAAAAGTAGTTGATAATTTACCCGAAAAACACGGCGTTTACTATTTTAAAAATCTTGCTAAAGAAGTTATTTATGTTGGTAAAGCTAATAATATAAAACAAAGAGTCATTAGTCATTTTTACGATAAAAAGAAAAAAGAACAAACAATGTGTTTAGAAACTGCCGATGTTTCTTTTATAGAAACTGGCAGTGAATTGTTGGCATTATTACTAGAATCCTCAGAAATTAAACATATCTATCCTAAGTTTAATAGAGCTCAAAGAAAAGGCGGTGAAGCTGTTGGTCTATTTTCATATGAAGATCAAAAAGGAATTATTCATTTGGCCTACAATCGTTTAAAACTAGCGTCAAATGCCATTATGAAATACTATTCTATCGCAGAGTGTAGAACTCATTTAGAATATTTATGCAAAGAATTTGAATTATGCCCTAAATATTGTCTTTTACAAACCAATGTTTCTAGCTGTTTTAATTATCAAATTAAAGAATGCAAAGGTATTTGTTGTGATAATGAAGCTGTAGATGTTTATAACAAACGTGTTAGAGAAGCTATAAAATCAGTAGGTATTGGTGCAGAAAACTTAGTGATTAAACAAAAAGGAAGAACTAAAAATGAAGTTGGTTTTGCTTTAATTTTAGACGGAATTTACAAAGGTTTTGGTTATGTAGAAATGCAGCAGTCTGAAAAATTAGAGAATCCAGAAGACTACCAATTTTTTGTGGAACCTAAAAAAGATAATAGAGATATTCAACGGATTATCGCAGCTTATTTAAGGAAGAAAGAGAAATTAAAAGCAATTGAAAATGGAGAAATCAGCATATAAAATAGATATTATTGGCGCAGGAATTAGCGGTTTAATTGCTGCTCAAATTTTAGAAAATCATGGATATAGCCCAACAATTATTGAAGCTTCTAGCACTGTTGGTGGTCGTGTAAAAACAGATATTGTAAATGGATATACTTTAGATCATGGCTTTCAAGTTTTATTAACTTCATATCCTGCAGCAAAAAAATATCTAAATTATGATGCATTAGAATTACAGAAGTTTTTACCCGGTGCAACTATTTTTAAAAATGGAAAGTCACAAACTATAGGAGATCCGTTAAGAAGCTTTTCTTTGCTTCTACCAACTTTGTTTTCATCAGTAGGAACTTTTTCTGATAAAATAAAAATCTTAAAATTAAATGTGTTTTTAAAGAAAAAAACACTCGCTGAAATTTTTAAAACGGATGAGAAACCAACAGTAAACTATTTAAAAGAGTTTGGTTTTTCTAAGGATATGATTCAAACTTTTTTTAAACCATTTTTTAGTGGAATTTTTTTAGAACCTAATTTAGAAACTTCTAGCAGAATGTTTGAATTTGTCTACAAAATGTTTGGCGACGGATTGGCTGTTATTCCTAAAAACGGAATTCAAGCAATACCAGATCAATTAAAAGGAAACTTGAAAACAACTCGTTTTCAATTTAATTCATTAGTAAAAGAAGTAAAAAACAACCATATACTTTTACAAGACGGAACAGAAATAAAAAATCATTTTACCATAATTGCAACTGAAGCGAATCATTTAATTTCTAATTTAAAGAACCAAGAAACCGCTTGGAAAAGTTGTGACACCATTTATTTTGAAACAAAAAATAGAAATATTCAAAAACCGCTTATTGGCTTAATTGCCGATGAAAAAGCATTAATTAATAATATTTTTTATCATAACTCAATAGAAATGTCATCAAAAGGGAAACAAGAATTACTTTCTGTTACAGTTGTTAAAGAACATGATTTAACAGAAGAAAAATTAATTAAAAAAATAACAGAAGATTTAAAAACCTATTGCAACATCTCTGAGGTAAAATTTTTAAAACGCTATCGAATTACTAAAGCGTTGCCCAAGTTAAATAATCTTCAGTATGAGATTTCGAGTACAGAAACGAAACTTACATCAGCCATATTTTTAGCTGGTGACATATTGCTAAATGGCTCTTTAAATGCAGCAATGATTTCGGGTGAAAGAGCTGCTTTGGGTGTTATTCAAACTTTAGAAGATGGTTTAATTGTAGATGAATTAACATCCGAATATTCTTAAAAAGATTAAAAAACTTTTGAATTTTGGGTATTAAGAAGAATTAAAACCTATTTTACAGAATAATTAAATTAACAAAAAACCTCAAAACTATTATGTTTTAAGGTTTTTTTTGTGTGACTGTGAAAGGGCTCGAACCTTCAACCGTCAGAGCCGAAATCTGATATTCTATCCAATTGAACTACACAGTCATTATTGTACTAAAAATTTAACCCATTAAATTCTTTTTTACAATAGTAGAAATTGTTTTGCCATCTGCTTTACCGGCTAATTCTGCAGAAACAAAGCCCATAACCTTCCCCATATCTTGCATTCCCGAAGCTCCCAACTTTTTAATTGTTGCAAGTACCACTTCTTCAATTTTTTCATCTGATACAGCTTCTGGTAAAAATTGTTCTAAAACAGCTAATTCAATTAGTTCAGGATCTGCTAAATCTTGTCTTCCTTGTTCTATAAAAATAGCAGCACTATCTTTTCTTTGTTTTACTTGCTTTTGAATAATTTTAATTTCTTGTTCTTCTGTTAATTCTTCTTTAACACCAGTTTCTGTTTTTGCCAATAAAAAAGCAGATTTTACAGCTCTCAAAGCCTGTAAAGCAATTGTATCTTTTGCTTTCATCGCCTCTTTCATTTTGTCCATTACTTGTATTTGCAAACTCATATTTTATGTTTTATTTTTTATGTTTAATCCAAAATTTTATTATTTCTTCTTTTTTTTAAGATAGAGTATTTTGTTAGGGTAATCTATAAAAGCCTTCCCTCGATGTAAAATGTCTGCTCCAATAATTCCGTGAACTTCATCAGCGTTATGTTGCGTTAAAGCAGTATTTACATGCGATAAATTAAACAATACTAAATGGCATTTAGATGTTTTCCAATTGCCAATTTTAAGAGTATTATTTTCTGATTGCTGAGTCTCCATGCCAGTAGCTCCTGCACCTGCTGCTTTAGTTTCACTTTCTTTAGCATCCAAATTAAAATAGTCTATCATATCTAATCCAACACAAGAGTTAGAAGCACCTGTATCTAAAATAAAACGTCCTTTAACACCATTTATCCTCGCTTTTAATTCTAAATGATTTGTGGCAATTTTCTTTAGTTTGATTCTAATGTAACTATTTTTTTTTAATATTTTTCGGATACTTTTCATTATAAAAATTAAATACTCAAAAATACAATTTAATCATTTGAAAAAAAACCTAACCTAGTGTTATTTAATATTATTCTAAATATTAGGTAATCAAATACGAATTTGCACTAGCCGCGAAATTATTTGTATTTTTAGAAAACAAAATTGACTATTGATGAAAACAACAAAAAGATTAGAGTCTGCATTGATAAAATTATACAATGCTTATCATAATGACAGGTTAAACCCAGAAGATTGTACAGCATGTGCAGTGGGTAATATTTTGGATAATCATGATAGTTGGAAACATTTGTCTGATCAACACGGTTCTTTACAATTAAGTTATGTTGGCAGAGTGCATCAAAATTTAGGAAGAAAATTTAATGGATATTCTCCTGAGGAAATCTTAAAAATTGAAAAAGTGTTTTTAGAATCTTGTGGATTTAAAACTCCATTATGTCATTACAATATAAAACCTCAAAACCCTACATCTAAAGAAGTTTTATTTGACGGCTTATGTAAAGTTGTTGAATTATTGTGTAAATTTGATGGTATTCCTTACATATTAGACTACTCTAAATTATTTGAACAAGAAGATGGAGAACCTGTATACCATTTAGAAACTTTCTTAGGATAAGCCTTCTCCTTCTCTATAAAAAAGCGAAAATAAACTCATAAAATAAAAAAACCGATTCAAATTGAATCGGTTTTTTACATTATTTATTTTATAGTGTACAGAAAATATTCTGCATTTAGCTTTGTTTAACCTCCAAAATCATCAAATCGGATATTCTCATCTGCTAAACCAAAATCTTCTCCCATTTTTTGAACAGCGTTGTTCATTAATGGCGGTCCACAGAAATACAATTCTAAATCTTCTGGTGACTCATGATGATTCAAATAATTTTCAATTACACAATTGTGTATGAATCCCATAAAACCGTCTCCAGCCTCATCATTAATATCTTTCTTCACTTTCCAGTTATCTGTCTCTAAAGGATCAGATAATGCAATAAAGAATTTAAAGTTCGAAAAATCTCTTTCTAAAGCTCTAAAATGATCCATGTAAAACAACTCTGCTTTAGAACGACCTCCATACCAATACGTTACTTTTCTACCTGTCTTTAAAGTTCTGAATAAGTGATATAAATGAGAACGCATTGGTGCCATACCTGCTCCACCACCTACATATAACATTTCCGATTCAGATTCATTAATAAAGAACTCTCCGTAAGGTCCAGAGATAGTGCATTTATCTCCTTTTTTTAAACTAAAAATATAAGAAGAAGCTACTCCAGGATTTACGTCCATCCATCCGCCTTTTGCTCTATCAAAAGGTGGTGTAGCAATACGTACATTTAACATGATTTCTCTTCCTTCTGCAGGATAAGAAGCCATAGAATATGCTCTTTCTATCGTTTCAGAATTTTTCATTACTAATGGTCTAAGTTTAAACTTGTCCCATTCTGCTTTAAACTTCTCTGGTGTTTCGTGCTCTTCTGGATGCGCTGTAATATCCATATCAGCAAACTTTACTTCACAAGGAGGAATTTCTATTTGAATATATCCACCTGCTTTATATCCCATATCTGCAGGAATTTCTACAACAAACTCTTTAATAAATGAAGCTACATTGTAGTTTCTAACCACAACTGCATCCCACTTTTTTATTCCAAATACTTCTTCTGGAATAGTAATATTCATGTCTTGTTTTACCTTTACTTGACATGCTAAACGGATTCCTGTTTTTAATTCTTTTTTAGTAAAATGAGGTGTCTCTGTTGGCAATGCTTCGCCTCCGCCTTCTAAAACATGGCATTCACATTGTACGCAAGAACCTCCACCACCACAGGCTGATGGTAAAAATATTTTCTCGTTTCCTAGTGTAGTTAAAAGTGTGCTTCCAGAACCTACTATTATCTTTTTTTCTCCATTTATAGTAATTGTTACGGGACCAGATGGTGATAATTTTTGTTTCACAAATAATAATAACGACACTAATAAAAGCGTTATTAATAAGAAAGCTGCTACTGTTGCAAAAATGGTTCCGGTTGTACCTGCTGCTAATATCATTCTTCTAATAATTTTATATTTGTATTTTCAGCTACGATTTCTTTAGCTGCCTTTTTTACTTCTTTTTTTTCGACCTTCGCTTCTACTTTTGGCTTTTCTGTTGTAGGCTCATCACCTCCAGTTAACATTCCTCCAAAACTCATAAAACCAATTGCCATTAATCCTGTAATGATAAATGTAATTCCTAATCCTCTTAATGCAGGTGGAACGCTTGAATACCTAATTTTCTCACGAATTGCAGCAATTGCTAAAATTGCTAAAAACCAACCAATTCCAGAACCAACGCCATAGGTAAGTGCTAATCCTAAGGTAGGGATTTCACGAGATTGCATAAATAAACTCCCTCCTAAAATGGCACAGTTTACAGCAATTAAAGGTAAAAATATACCTAATGAATTGTACAAAGCGGGTGAAAATTTCTCTACAATAATCTCTACCAATTGCACCATAGTTGCAATCGTTGCAATAAACATGATAAATGATAAGAAACTTAAATCGTATTGTGAATAGTCATCGCCTAACCAAGCTAAAGCCCCTTCTTGCAATAAATACTGGTCTAATAGCCAGTTTAAAGGCACAGTTACTGCCAATACAAATATTACAGCAGCTCCTAAACCAACAGCAGTAGCTACTTTTTTAGATACAGCAAGGTAAGAACACATCCCTAAAAAGGTTGCAAAAACCATGTTATCTATAAATATTGATTTGAAAAATAATTCTATATGTTCCATATTTTTTTCAATTATCAGTTATCAGTAATCAGTAATCAGTGTTTATATTCATAGATAACAGAGTACTAATAATTGTATTTAATTTTCTTCTATTAATGAATTGTTTCTACTACGTTGAATCCAGATAAGAATACCAACAACAATTAATGCCATTGGTGATAATAACATAAATCCGTTATTTTCATAACCAATTGCATATAATCCTGTTTTTTCTATTGGATCTCCTAAGACTTTAAATCCTAATAAGGTACCAGAACCTAAAAGTTCTCTAAAGAAACCAACAATAATTAAGATTAAACCATAACCAGCTGCATTTCCTATTCCGTCTAAAAACGATCTCCAAGGTTTATTTCCTAAAGCAAAAGCTTCAAAACGTCCCATAATAATACAGTTTGTAATAATTAAACCAACGAAAACAGATAGTGTTTTACTTAATTCGTAAGCGAATGCTTTTAGAACTAAATCAACAATAATAACCAACGCTGCAACTACAATAAGCTGTACGATAATTCTAATTTTTGATGGAATAACATTACGCAAAAGTGAGATTACTACGTTACCGATAGCCAACACTGCCATTACCGAAACAGCCATTACAATGGATGCTTTTAATTCTGCTGTAATAGCTAAAGCAGAACAAATACCTAATACTTGAATCGTAATAGGGTTATTATCTGCTAATGGATCTGTAAGTAATGCGGTATCTTTTTTTGATAAAAGTGCCATAAATTATTTTTTTAATGAATTAAAATAAGGTACGTATAATTTTAAATCAGATTTCATCATAGCAGAAACACCGTCACCAGTGATTGTTGCACCAGCAATTGCATCTACTTCGTAATCTGTTTTATCTTCGTTCTTTGGATCGTTATTACCCTTTGCAACAGTTACTCCTTTAAAAACCCCTGTGTCAGACATTAAATGTTCTCCAATAAAATCATCCATAAAAAAACGTTCTTTAATGTTTGCTCCTAAACCTGGTGTTTCTCCTTTATGATCAAAATAAGCCCCTTGAACAACCATATTTTCATCCAAAGAAACATAACCCCAAATTGCATCCCAAAGTCCTTTTCCTAAGATTGGCGCTACATAAAATGTTACTCCATCTTTCTCGCCAATGAATAAAGGCAATTTTCTATCTTTACCATCTTTTGCAAAAGCTTGTTGTTTTTTAACATCAATTAAATATGCATTTTCGTCTTCAGTAATTTTATCACCTTGAATAACAATTTGCTTTTTAATATACTTTTTAAAATCAGCACCTGCTTTATTTGTAGAAACAAAATTTGCACTTGATTCATTATTTTCATTAATACCCATTGCATATAGGATATTTTGCTGTTTTTCTATTCTTTTGTTTTCATCAATATTTGGTTTTAATGATGAAGCAAAAAATGCTAACAACGAACCAACAATTAATACCATTATTACGGCAAAAATTACTGTGTAACTATTACTATCTGTTCTCTTACTCATAATTAGGCAGTTTTAACTTTAGCACGTTTTAATCTATTATTTACGTTTCCTTGAACCACATAATGGTCTATTGTAGGTGCGAATACATTCATTAACAAGATTGCTAAGAATACGCCTTCTGGATATGCTGGATTAAATACACGAATCATAATTGAGAAAAAACCAATTAAGAAACCATAAATCCATTTTCCTTTATTTGTTTGTGAGGCGGTTACTGGATCTGTAGCCATGTAAACAGCTCCAAATGCCAAACCACCAATCATTAAATGTTCCCACCAAACCGTATTCATTAATCCGTAAAACTTGCTCGATTCTGTAATAATATCAGCAGCAACAATTTGATTAAAAATTAAACCCATAGCTGCGGCTCCTATAAAAGTTGATAGAATAATTCTCCAACTTCCTATTTTTGTAAAAATTAAAAATGCAGCTCCTAAAAGGATTAAGAATGTTGATGTTTCACCAACAGAACCAGGAATAAATCCCATAAATTTATCAAAAGTAGAATAAATTACATCTTGATTCTGAGCGTAACTTCCTAGAATAGTTTCTCCAGAAATTGCATCTGCAGTTGAACCTGCAGCAATTTCATTTGCTCTTTCTACCGCTCCTTGAACCCAAACTTTATCTCCGGACATCCATGTTGGATATGCGAAAAATAAGAAAGCTCTAATGGTTAAAGCAGGGTTTAAGATGTTCATTCCTGTACCACCAAATACTTCTTTACCAATTATAACACCAAAAACCACGGCAACTGCTAACATCCAAAGTGGTGTATCTACGGGTACAATTAAAGGCACAAGCATACCAGTTACTAAATAACCTTCTTCTACCTCATGACCTTTGATAATAGCAAAAATAAATTCAACACCAAGACCAACTCCATAAGAAATTATTACTAATGGTAATACTTTTATGATTCCTATCCACAGGTTATCAAAAGTAAAAAAGTTAGCTAAAACATCTGCTCTTAACGAGCCATCTATTGCCGCATAATGCTGATAACCAGCATTAAACATTCCAAAAATCAAACATGGTACTAAAGCTAAAATTACCGTATTCATGGTACGCTTTAAATCGTCTGCTGCTTTTATATGAGTTCCTCCATGAGTAACTTCATTTGGTAAATATAAAAAGGTATGGATTGCATTAAAAGCAGGTGCCATTTTTGTTCCTCTATATTTCTCTTTTAAATTATGTAAGTTTTCTTTTAAGCCCATAATCTTATCCTAATTCTTCTCTCATTAAATCTAAACCTTCTCTTATTATTTTCTGATGAGGCTGCTTAGATACACATATAAATTCTGTTAGTGCAAAATCTTCAGGAGCTACTTCGTAACCACCTAAAGCTTCCATCTCATCTAAATCTTTATACATAAATGCTTTTAGTAATTGCATTGGATAAATATCTAAAGGAAATACTTTCTCATAAGAACCTGTAACTACAAAAGCTCTATGCTCACCGTTTGTGTTGGTGTTTAAATTAAACATTTTCTTAGGGTTTAACCAAGAAAAAGTTAATGCCCTTGATGTAGAGATCTTGTTAAAAACTGGTTTAGTCCATCCAAAAAGCTCATAATCATTTCCTTCCGGAATTGCCGTTATTTGATTATCATAATATCCTAAATAACCATCTTCTTTTACTTCTACTCCAGATAAAACATTACCGCTAATAATTCTAGTATTGTCATTTTCTAAGTTATTAGCAACAACATCAGCAATATTTGCCCCTGCAATTGCAGTTACATATTGTGGATTGTTAAATTTAGACCCTGTTAAGGCAACCGTTCTCGAAGCATTAAACTTACCAGTTAAAAGCAACTCACCAATAATTACTAAATCTTGAGGTGTTACAAACCAAACAACTTCTCCTTTGTTAATAGGATCAATTTTTGAAATTTGAGTTCCTACATTTCCTGAAGGATGAGGGCCAAAAACTTTATGAAGTTCTACACCATTTATCTTCGATAGAGGAGAATTAGAATTAGCACCAACCGAAACATGAACTATACCTTCTGTAAGTTTTGAAACGGCAGTTAGTGCCGCTTGCAATTCTGCTTCTTTGCCAGCCAATATATAATCTAAATCAGCTGCTAAAGGAGCACTTGCATACGCAGACACAAAAATAGATTTTGGTGCTTGATTAGGATTTGCAATAACGTCGTAAGGACGTTGCTTAATAAATGGCCAACAACCAGCAGCAAATAAATAATTTTTAACCTCTTCTGCAGACATTTTTGCCGCGTCTTTAGTTTCAAATTGTTTATATTCTTGCGTGGTGTCAGCAGCAATTTTAATTGCTAACACTTTTCTTCTTGCTCCACGAATTAACTCTACAACTTTACCAGAAACAGGACTAGAAAATAAAAGACGTTCATCACTTTTTGAATAAAAAAGCGCTTCACCAGCTTTTACATTAACTCCTTCTTTGACAATAAGTTTAGGTGTAACTCCATGAAAATCTGTTGGCTTTATTGCATAAACACCGCTTAAAGAAACGTTTGTAGTGTTTTTTTCTGCAATACCAACAAGCTTAATATCTAAGCCTTTTTTAATACGAATGTCTTTTGACATAGTAAATTTGGAATTTTAGTTATCTAAAAAAATCATGCAAATTTAATGTTTTTACACATTATTGATGATATGTTTTGGACTATATATTTTGTTAAAATTCTTATTTATAATTGTTCTAAATTGATTGAAATTGATTAAAAAATTTTAGCTCAAGATTAAAAGATTTAAAATTTAAGAAGAAATAGAGCTTAAACTTATAGTATAAGATTTCCTGTTTTTAAAATAAAATTAAACAGGATTTTATCTAGTTTTTATTACATTGATATAAAGTTGTGCAATTTTATTTAAAAAATTTTAGCAGCAATTAACTAAATGACTGTTTTTCTTTAATTTCTTACGATATATTATAAATATAAACATCTTAAATAGCTTTATAAATTTCAGAAATTAGCGCACCCTTAAATAAACAAACCACGATGACTATTTTTTTTATTAATAAGTTCAGTTAAATAATGAGCGCTAAAAGCCATTCATTTATTATCTAATAAAATCAATAATATATAGGACTGTATTTTAGGTTGTTTAGAGTTAAATAAAGTTAAATAATAAATTACGTTTAGTAATTATGTTTTTAAAGCAGCAAAAAGAGGGACAATATTTGCAATTGTTTTGAAAGTTGAAAATTTATTACTTTTACATATTTCAAAATATTATGATGTATCAAAAATTAATCTTTATTTTTATATTTTTCACCACCAGCTTTTTTGGTCAAAATATAAAATCCATACAATTAAGACCTTTGCAGGAAAATAATTATTCTTCAATTGTACCTTTGGGAACTGTTTTAGAATTGTCTTTTGATGATTTAGATGCAGATAGTAAAGATTATAATTACAGAATAGAGCACATGACACATGATTGGCAAAAAAGCAGGCTGCTATCTAGTCAGTTTATTGATGGTTTTGATGAAAACTCAATTTTAAGTGTTACAAATTCTTTTAATACGTTTCAAAATTACACGCATTATGCTGTGAAGATTCCAAATTTAAACTCTATAATTACAAAAAGCGGAAATTATTTAATATCCGTTGTAAATGAGGATGATATAGTTGTTTTTTCCAGAAAACTTGTTTTGTACGAAAACACAACAACAGTAGGGGTTGATGTTTCTAGGAGTAGAAATACAAAAACTCTTAACACGCAACAAACAGTTGAATTTATAGTAAATCATCCTAGTTTGCGAATCAATAATCCATCACAAGAAATACATGTTGTTTTACTAAAAAATGAAAATTGGAATGAAAAAATAACAGATCTGCAACCTACCTTTTTCAAACAAAATCAACTGCAATACACCTATACTAACAAGACTAATTTTTGGGGAGGCAGTGAATATTTAAATTTTGATAGTAAATTTATAAGAAACAAAAGTTTAAACGTTGTACAAATAGAAATGAAAGACATTTTTCATCATTATTTATACCCTTATACTTATGCCGAAAACGAAAGATATCGATACAACCCAGATATTAATGGGCAATTTGTAATTAGAACATTAGATGCTTCTAACCCAAACACAGAGGCAGATTATGCAATGATACACTTTACTTTACTTGCTGATGAACCTTTTGCTGAAAAAGAAGTATACGTTTACGGAGCCTTTGATAATTTTGAAATTGAAAAAAAAAACAAACTCTTTTATAATTTTGAAGATAAAAGTTATCAAGGTAAAATTTTACTAAAACAAGGTTTTTACAATTACACTTTTGCTACCGTTGATAAAAAAAACACTGTTGATACAAATCAAATTAATGGTACATTTTTTCAAACTGAAAACGAATATACAGTCTTAGTTTATTACAAACCATTTGGTGCTTTGTATGACAGGGTTGTTGGTGTTGGCAGTGGCTATTATAATCAAAGCAAATAATTTAAAAATTTTAATTTGAAGTTTCATTCAAAAAAAACTATATTTACTAGTATGATTGAGCAAATTACAAAAGGAATTAAAATTTCTGTAAAGACCAAATATAATGGCACAAGCTATCGAAATAATAAGTTGTACTTTATTTTTGCTTATTTTATAACTATCGAAAACAAATCGTCTGAAACGGTACAACTCACGAATCGTTTTTGGAAAATTTATGATTCGCTCAACAATACAGAAATTGTAGAAGGAGAGGGCGTAGTTGGACAAACACCTGTTCTAAAACCTAATGAAAATTACACCTATAGTTCTGGTTGTTTTTTAGAATCTTCAATTGGGGCTATGAACGGTTATTATACTATGAAGAATAGTATCACTTTAGAAGAATTTAAAGTTTTTATACCCACTTTTCAACTTACAACTCTCATATTATCAAACTAAGAAAAATAAAAAGTAAAGCAGCTATTATTAAAGATTCAGAATGCTTAAATTGTGGATATCCATTTAAAGGATAAGAAAAATTTTGTCCAGATTGCGGTCAAACCAATAAAAGAAACAGAATTACTTTTAAGAGCTTTATTCATGAAGTTTTTAATGGCATTTTTAATTTTGACGCCAAATTTTGGATTACGATTATTCCGCTTTTAATAAATCCAGGTAACGTTTCTAAAAATTATGTTGATGGTAAAATACAACGCTATACAAATCCGTTTCGTTTCTATTTAACGGTTTCAATTATATTCTTTTTATTGGTTGGTTTATATAGCACCAAAGAAAAATACAATTCTTTAGTAAAAAAAGGTAAGACCAATAATGTTGATCTAATCAAAAGAGAAAACTCACAGCCGAAAGGAGTTTTAATAGACAAAAAAATAGATTCTATTAAAAAAGAGTTAGATAGTACAATGAAGGGTTCTTTCATTCCTGTTTCAGAAAAAACGAGAAACAAAATTTTTATCCAAAGTTGAAAAAGAAGCAAGAGACACCACCGAAAAAAAGACGAACAGCGGCGCTATGAATTTTAACTTTGGCCAAGGAGATTCTAGATTAGATAAATTTGTTAACTATCAAAAAAAATATCCAGATACCGATATAGATAATGCCTTAGATTCTTTAAAATATAAAAAAACCTTTACAAATAGATTTATCTACACAAGGGCAAAAGCTGTAAATTCTTTTGTAAAAAGTAAAGAAAGTAGAGATCAATTTTTTAGCCAAATACTCTCGGCTGGCTCTGTTGCTTTATTTATTTTATTACCATTTTTTACTTTATTTTTAAAATTGCTTTACATCCGCAGTAAATATACCTACGTAGACCATTTAATTTTTGTTTTTCATATTCAAACAGTCTTTTTTATGCTGTTTTCAATCTTTTATATTTTAAAAATAGTTGGGGTAAATCCAGAACTTTGGGTTTTTATAATTCTATTTTTAGTGTATTTAATAATTGCTATGAAGCGATTTTATGAGCAAGGATATTTTAAAACTTTCCTAAAATTTTTGCTGGTAAATTTAAGCTATACTATTGTTGCTAGTATCGGCATAGTATTTGTCTTGCTTATTTCAATTGCAATGTTTTAACAACATCCTTTAAAAAATCTAAATACGTAATTTCTACTTTATCATTTTCTTTTTTGACGGATGTAATACTCACGGTTTCTATAAAAGCACGTTTTATTTTTGGCGAAGTCTCTGCATTCCCTAAATTTTCATTTTGATGAAATGCAAGAATTTTTTCCTGTTGATAATCTTCATTTTCTAGCATCCAATTTGCAAACCAATCCTTTCTTGCTTGTTTTATGTCTTCAGAATATAAAGTAGATGAAGACCAAATTTTAGGTTCTTGTGCAAGTTTTGTAAAATGTTTTAGTACCCCATCCCAAACCAATTCATAGGTTGCTATTTGCCCAAGATACTCAACCAAAATTAATGTAAAGGGTTCTATGCCTATAAAGTCAAATTTATTTATATATGTCACAGCATCATCTGCAGAAAGTACCTTTTTTACAATAATACCTCTACTCGTTTTGTAATATTTACTTCTTGAATGATTTATAAAGGCCCCATTTAACAAGCAAACCAATCTTTTTTTATTGCTAATACCAATCCATGTTCCGCCTGCCAATTCATCTTTTGGATACGTTAATTCCACTCCATTTTCTAGATATGTTTTTGGGGCAACTGTTTTTCTTAACGGAGTTTCATCTCTGTTAGAGGTTAAAATAAAATTGTTATCCTTTAAAGGAAGAAATGTAACTGTGCACATTTATAGCTTATAAATTTAGGTTTTCAAAAAACGCAAAAAACGACCGAAAAATTTGTAACTTTACAGCTATAAAATTAGTAGATTTAAATTTAAAAACACACAAAATGGCAAGAGGATTTTTTAAAGTTCCAACAGCAATTAATGAACCTGTTAAAAATTATGCTCCTGGTTCTCCAGAAAGAGCAGAATTATTAGCAATGTACAAAACCATGTATAACAGCAATATTGATGTGCCTATGCATATTAATGGAAAAGAGGTTAGAACAGGGAAAACTAAAAATATTACACCTCCTCATGACCATAAGCATGTTGTTGGGCAATATCACACTGCAGAAAAAAAACATGTAGACGAAGCAATTTCTACAGCACTTGCTGCAAGAGAGGCTTGGTCAAATGTTAGTTGGATGGAAAGAGCATCTATCTTTTTAAAGGCAGCTGAATTATTAGCCGGTCCTTACAGAGCAAAAATGAATGCTGCAACCATGATTGCACAATCGAAAAACGTATATCAAGCAGAAATTGATGCTGCTTGTGAAATGATTGATTTCTTCCGTTTTAATGTAGAATATATGACTGATATTTTTAAAGATCAGCCAACATCTTCTGCAGGAGTTTGGAACAGAGTTGAATACAGACCTTTAGAAGGATTTGTATACGCAATTTCTCCTTTTAACTTTACATCTATTGCCGCAAATTTACCTGCATCAGCCGCTTTAATGGGCAATGTAGTTGTTTGGAAACCTTCTGATCATCAAGCATATTCTGCACAAGTTATTGTAGATTTATTTAAAGAAGCTGGTTTGCCAGACGGCGTTATTAACGTTATTTATGGCGATCCAGTAATGATATCTGATACTATTTTAGCGTCTCCAGATTTTTCAGGATTACACTTTACAGGTTCTACACATGTTTTTAAAGAATTATGGAAACAAATTGGTAACAATATTCATACTTATAAAACATACCCAAGAATTGTTGGAGAAACTGGTGGAAAAGATTTTATCTGGGTTCATAATTCTTCTAATCCTTTACAAGTTGCAACTGCAATGACAAGAGGAGCTTTTGAATATCAGGGTCAAAAATGTTCTGCAGCTTCTCGTTCATACATTCCGGCTTCGCTTTGGCCAGAAGTTAAAAAACATTTAATTTCACAAGCAAGTGAGTTAAAAATGGGATCGCCAGAAGATCCTTCAAACTTTATAAATGCAGTTATTCACGAGGGTTCTTTTGATAAAATTACGAGTTATATTGATGCTGCAAAAACAGATAAAGATGCAGAAATTATTGTTGGTGGAAATCATGACAAATCTGTTGGGTACTTCATAGAGCCAACTATTATTGTAAGTAATTCGCCAACATATGCAACTATGACAACTGAATTATTTGGCCCAGTTATGACTGTTTATGTTTACGAAGATGCAGATTGGGAAGCTTCTTTAAAATTAGTTGATGAAACAACAGAATATGGCTTAACAGGTGCAATCTTTTCAAGAGATAGATATGTTGTTGAAAAAGCTTCTAAAGCATTAGAAAATGCAGCAGGAAACTTTTATATTAATGATAAACCTTCGGGTGCTGTAGTTGGTCAACAACCATTTGGAGGAGCAAGAGCTTCTGGAACAAATGACAAAGCCGGCTCTGCACAAAACTTATTACGTTGGACCTCTGTTCGATTGATAAAGGAGACATTTGTAACACCTACAGATTATAAATATCCTTTTTTAGGATAAAAAAATAAATTTCAAAAAAAAGCCTCATCAATTAATTGGTGAGGCTTTTTTAGTTTTTTTGAAATCTTATTTTATAATTAACTTTCTAGTAGTTTGAATATTTCCATTGGTTATTTTCACTAAATACAATCCAGAAGTAGCTTTCTCAAAAATAATATTTTCTGAGAAAACAGTAGTTGTATTTAGATAATTTTTCTCACCAATTAATCTTCCTCTAACATCAAATAACTGCACAGAAACTTTATCAGTATTTATAACTTCAAAGTTTAATTTAAAAGCTCCAGTTGTTGGATTTGGGTATAAGTTAAAGCCGTTAAAAGCAATGTCTTCGATTGACGCTGCACCAACATCAACAGTTACTGAGTAGTCTTCGGTCTCGCCCCATTCTGTTAAATGATCTGCATCGCAAGCTCCGTCTCCATAACCATTTGTTGGATCATCATATTCTACGATTACTCTCATTATTGTTTTCCCAAATGCAGCATCGTTGGGCACTGTAATATCAAAAGTAGCGGTACCAATATCATCTAAAATAGTACCTAGATCATACCTTTCTGTAGCCTTATCAAAAACAAAATCTTTGTTCCAATCAATAAAAACGAAACAATGATCTTGATAACCACCGGTATCAAAAGTTACACTAATTTGTATTGTTTCTCCTCTTAAAACAACACCATTTATAGCTGTAAAATCTTCATAACCATCTGTTATATCATTATTGGACGTATTATTAATACCACCAAAAGTTACATTTGTAATGTGCTCTGTACCTCCTGCTTCATCAGTAAAATTTGATGGGCAGTATAAAGGTATTTCTGTTATAAAATTAAATACAGAAGAAAAAGCTCCTTCTCCGCAGTCATTTTTAGCTTTTACTCTCCAAAAATACTGGGTTTGCCCACTTAAGCTGGTTGCTTTAAAAAAGTTTTCTACAACAATTGCATTTGAAACAATAGTAGAAAAATTAGAATCTGACGCTATTTCAACAACATAAGAAGATGCGTTTGTATCATTTACCCAAGTTAATATTTCAACGATTGAAACATCTGTTGCTCCATTTACAGGAGCTGTTAAGTCTAAAGTATTAAAAGCAGAACTTCTTACTTTTAAAACCAAGTTTATATTTTGAGTAACAGTTGTAGATGTACCCACAACATTTACATCATAACTTTTTGCCTCTTTACCTTCTAAATTAGAAATTGTTAGTGTTATCGTTCCGTCCGCATTTATTGTGTTTGCACTAAACGCTATTGTAGAACCCGTTGGATGACCAGTTGCACTTAAAGTAGCGGTTTCTGTAAAGCCATTTATAAAATCGAAGTCTAAAGTATAACTAATACTTTGAGACGCTATATTACAAACGGATTGTTCACCTGTTTTATCAGAAATTAAAAAAGTTGGTGTCGTTGAGACTATAGAAAACTGCAAAGCGTTTACATTATAAAAAATATTATCTGCTGCTTCTACCATAATTCTGGCTTTAGTTGTTGCATTATCTGGCACAATAATGTCTTCTGAACCGTCGTTTGGAGTGTTGGTTTTTAATATTATAGGAAAAGTAATTCCACCATCAATAGATAATTTAATATTTACATTTTTACAATCAATTGGCAGAATATCTGTAGTTCCTTTATTCCAAGTTACTGCTATTGTTTGTCCTGAATTTAAAGTTTCAGTAAAATTTTGAGAAGTTACAGTAAAAGCGGCTGCGTCTGTAACTGTTACTTTAAGATCATCTCTATCAGAACTTCCTCCACCAGCAATATTGTCTCTTACAAAAAATGAAAAATTTAATTCTCTTGCAACAGAAGGAACAACTTCCCAAGTTGAAGAAGTGCTTCCTGAAATAACAGTAGCTAAAGCAGGCATATACCTTTCTGTTGTTATTTTTGACGGTAAAGATCTAAACATTGGTCCAACAGCACTTGAACTCAATGGCGGCATCGTCGGTCCAACTTCTTTGTCTAATTGCTCCCAATTATAGGTTAAACTAGCTAAACCGTCTTCATCTGTTGCTGTTCCTTTTAACTTAAAAGGAGTAGATTTTGGTATGCTATAATCTAACCCTGCATTTGCAACAGGGGCCTTATTATTTGTGTTTGTAATTGTAGCGCAAGTTCCTGATAACTCTACGAAACCCCACATTTGTGAAATACTAACTGCATGAAAGTAATCATCGCTATTCCCGTTCAGATTTCCCTCTTGTACATTTGGTGCACAAATACCAGCATAACCCATAATCGTTGAGCCACTTCCTGGCTCTACAGCTGTTGCATTTGTTCTGTTACAATCGTTATTTTGTGTGTGAGTTGCGCCAAATTGGTGCCCTAATTCGTGCACAACATAATCTACATCATACGCATCTGCAACAGGTTGAGACCTACCAGTAACTCCTCTCGCTTTTTGACCAGTAAGACAAACAACTCCTAAACCCGCTAAACCGTCGCCACCAATACTAAAAACATGCCCTATATCATAATTTGCATTTCCAATAGCACTATCGCAAATAGTTTGCACTTCATTAATCATTGTACTTGGTGCACCATCGGTAATACCATCTGTAGCAGCATCTAAAAAAATGATTTTAGTATTATCACCAACTAAAACCAATTTTACTGACAAATCTTTTTCGAATATGCCATTAATTCTTGTGATAGATGTATTCATTGCAGATAAAACTGCTTCTTTTTTTACTTGATCTGTTGCAGTATTGGGTATGTTTTGTTGAGTAGCCCCTAAATGAAACTGTGAATATTCTGCACTACACGCTAAAGCCAATCTATAGGTTCTTAACTTACCATCATTTGCATTTCGTGCAAAATCTTGAATAGCTAACTCTTTTTTAGCAGATTCTTCAAATAAGCATTTAAAATCGCTGTCTTCTTTAGACAAACTACTTCTTTTGTAAATAATATAGTCTTTATTATCCTTAGAATATGGATCTATATAAATAGTTTCTTTTTTACCAGAAAAAATTACTGCGTGAAAACCATCTGTTCCTATACTTATTTTTGCCACTGCAGTAGGATCGTCTATTCCTTGACCTGTATACGATTTTATATTTGGAAATTCTGCTTGTAACTTAGCTTCAAAATTTGATGTTTCTTCGATGAAATACTTCGAAAAAGTTCCATCTGGATTTGGCAACTCTATAATTTCTTTTTGATTAGAGGTGTTCCTTTTTAATTTTGTTGAAAAAGCATTTAAATTTAGCGATACAATTTCATAATTTGATGGAAAATTTTTCTTTTGATAAAGTTCCTTTTTTTGAACTATATGAGCTGTTTTTTGAACATTTGTCCAAGTTTTTTGAGAATAAGTCGCATCAATATTAAAAAGCATGATGACAAATAAAAATAAAAAAGTAATTCTTCTTTTCATAAAATATGTTTTAAGCACAAATGAGTGCTTCCAAATATAACGAATTATTTATCTTTGTAATATAAATTATGAATAGAAAAATAGTACTTACAGACTTAAAAAATAGAGACTATAAAGAAGTTTGGGATTACCAATCTAAATTATTGCAAGAAATTGTTGATGTTAAAATTAAGAATAGAAGAAACAATTTAAAAGAAATAACTAAAAATCACTTTTTATTTGTTGAACATCCTCATGTATATACTTTGGGCAAAAGTGGAGATTTTAGTAATTTATTACTATCCGAAAATCAACTAAAAGAAAAAGGTGCTACTTTTTACAAAATAAATAGAGGTGGCGATATTACGTATCATGGACCTGGCCAAATTGTTGGCTATCCTATTTTAGATTTAGAAAATTTTTTTACAGACATTCATAAATACCTTCGTTTATTAGAAGAAACTATTATTCTAACTATTGAAGAATATGGGTTAAAAGGTGTTAGAAGTCCGGGAGAAACTGGAGTTTGGCTAGGTGTTGGAACGCCTTTTGCTCGTAAAATTTGTGCCATGGGCATTCGTTCTTCTCGTTGGGTAACTATGCACGGTTTTGCCTTAAATGCAAATGTTAACTTAGGGTATTTTGACAATATTATTCCTTGCGGAATTAAAGGCAAAGCAGTAACTTCTATGGAAGCTGAATTGGGTGAAAAAGTAAATATAGAAGAAGTAAAAGAAAAAATTCTAAAGCACTTTAAAGCACTTTTTGAGGTGGAGGAGTTTGTGGTATAAGGTAATATTCATTAAAAATTGTCCAAAATGTAGCAATCAATTTATAATAATTGAACACACAAATAAAAATAGGTGTTTACACTAATCTAAATATTTTAAATAGGTATTATGTAATTAAGCTTTTTAATTGTTAATGTAACTTAAAGCAACCTATTTTTATACTGTAACATATGTGTAGGTATTTAAAAATAACAAACTCAATAGTGCGAATTTGTAACTTATATCTGTTACAGAGTAAATAGATATATTTTAGTATTCTAAAAAAAGAAAAGTCCTAAAGTTGGCGCTCTAAGACTTTTTAAATAAGGTTACGCTAAAAGAAGCGATGTTTATTTTTTACATAACAAATGTACATAAATCTTTTAGGCTGCCAAAAAAAATAAAGGTAAATTTTAATACTCCTAAATACACTAAAAGGAGATACCTAAAATGCCATTTAATAATTACACCACACACCAATAAAAAATTAGCCCAATACAGCAGCGTTGCATTTAATGTTTTATTTAAGTAGCCTGAACAAGGAATATTCCATTTGTTCATTTTAATAATTATTGATAATTATTGATAATTTGTTGATAAAAAAACTTCTTTTTTAACCTAAATGATTTTTGTTGTCATTACATTTGTTGGTATACACAAACTTTTAAAGTTGGCGCTTTAAAATTTTTTAAATGAAGGTTACGCTAAAAGAAGCGATGTTTATTTTTTACAAAACAAAAAATTATACTTCTTTTAGCCTACCCAAACAATGTAACCATTAAATTAATTGCATACCTAAATGTATGCTAAAGGGAGGTTCTATGCCATAGACTAATTACAACACACTTCTGCAACAATAATTGTGGTAGAATAGCAGTACCAAAATTCGCGGTGCTATTGATTTACTTAGTAAAGGTGTATTTTCTTAAAGCGTTTTATTTTTTACAGGGTGCTAGGACAACAGCCCTTTAAATAGTTGTTCATTTTAATATTATAAAAATGATTAAGTTTAAATTAGTTAACAAAGTGAACCCACAAGATATAACAGCGGTTCAAAAGTTCTATGCGGTAAAACAACCTCAAGAGGTGCTTACCTTACGTGATTTCGCAAAGCGAATCAGCAGAGAAAGTACGGTAAGCATGATGGATACTATGGCGGTTCTTGAAGGCTTACTACAAATTATACCTGATGAAATTGTGAAAGGCAAAATAATTAAATTAGGTGATTTTGGTACTTTTAGAACTACACTGTCTGTAAAAGGTGCCGAAAGTGAAGCAGAATTTAGTGCAGCTAACATTAAAAAGCTGAACATTAGATTTAGACCTGCGCGTGAGTTTGTAGATTTATTAGCAAGTGTGAAATACAGTAAAGTTTCGTAAACACTTTTTTTAAGGTTATGTTAAAAGAGGAATCAATATGATTCCTCTTTTTTTTTGCTATGTTTTACATTTTTGCTGCTTTGTAAATAAAAAAAGCGCATTAGTAAATATTATTTGCTGCTTAGTAAATGCAAAAAGCTCCTTAATAAATAAAATAAGTAAGGGTGTACCTGTTAAAATTGCACTTTGTCTTCTTAAAATATCCCTCTATATAAAAAAATGTCTTGGAACCTGTGTTGCTTAGTGCTACAATTTAACTTAAAACTGAATCATAAATTTTCTATCGCTTTTTATAATCTTAAAATTATTTTTTTGTTTAACTCTAATTTCATGGTAAATTAGCGTATCAAAAAACCCTTACAGTTTTTTCAGAATAAAATCTTTTGTTTTAGCTTTTGTATACTGTGTTTTAATATCTACCCATTCAACGTTATCCCAATTTAATGATTTAACTCCAGTCTCATCAAAACTATAATCATAAAAAGTATAACCATCTGGATATGTACCAGTACTAACTGTAGCTTCATAGGTTACCGTTGATCCAGAGCTTGCTATTAGCGTTATTCTTGGAAGTGTTGTTGCACTTTCGGTACCGTCATTCGCAAATGGCTCCATATCATCAAGATTAAACGAAATAAAATCAAAATTGCCAGTACTAGCAGTAAGTCGAAAAGTATTTTCTGAATTTCTTGAATTTAATTCTGTAGTGTTGTTATAAAATAAAATTCCGCCTTCGTGCGCTGTTTGCTTTGTGATTACAAATGGAGAAGCATCAATTGATCCAGCGTCAATGTATTGATTATAATATGTAAGTTTATTGTAGTTAGTTCCTGTTG
>Ga0209284_10001238_pt1 | contig 40044 bp, 45 predicted proteins | sample FRY03_FD_187211 | JGI IMG/M metagenome (GOLD analysis project Ga0209284, IMG submission 187211) | Freshwater microbial communities from Lake Fryxell liftoff mats and glacier meltwater in Antarctica - FRY-03 (SPAdes) (version 2) | ecosystem: Environmental > Aquatic > Freshwater > Ice > Glacier... | reverse complement strand
CTTTTAGGTGCTCTGACCAGTCCAAAGCGCTGAAAGCTCCGTCTTTCTGGAAATCTTCGTTTCGCGAAACAGCCTGCTGGCATTGGGGGGATGGGGTTTTCGGTCAAGCACTATGTAAAAACCCGTGCGCTCCCGCCAAAACGGTCGCGACGTGTCAATTAGCTTGGCGCCAAGCCGGCTTATCCCGACGCGGCGAACTTCCCCACGCGGGCGGAGCGCTCGCCATATGCGCTGATAATCGCGTCATGAATGCTCTGCCCTCGACACCCTGTTACCTCAACGGCGCGTTCACTCCGCTGTGCGACGCCAAGGTCAGCGTCATGGACCGCGGTTTTATTTTCGGCGACGGCATCTACGAAGTCGTCCCGGTCTACCACGGCCACCCGTTTCGCTTCGCCCAGCACATGGCGCGACTCGAACGCAGCCTGGTCGAGATGCGCATGTCCAATCCCCACACCCGTGAACATTGGCTGGGCATTGCCATGGGGCTGATCGGCCATGGCGCCAAGGCCGAGGGTGTTGCACCCGATACGCTGAACCAGCTGGTCTATATTCAGGTGACGCGCGGCGTGGCCATGCGCGACCATGTCATGCCGACCGACATCGTGCCAACGGTGTTCGCCATGGCCAACGTGATGCGCTCGCCAACGCCCGAACAACTGGAAAAGGGGGTGGCCTGCGTCACTGCAGACGACTTTCGCTGGGAAAAGGCCCACATCAAGAGCACCAGCCTGCTCGGTGCTGTGTTCGCGCGCCAGATCAGCTTTGACGCCGGCGCACTGGAGACCGTGATGTTCCGCCGGGGCTTTCTCAGCGAAGCCGCAGCCAGCAATGTCTGGGCGGTCAAGGATGGCGTGGTCATTGGCACACCCAAGGACAATCTGGTGCTGGAGGGCATCCGCTACGGCCTGATCGAGGAATTGTGCAAGTCGCTGGGACGGCCATACCGACTGCAGCGCCTGAGCCTCGAAGAAGTGCTGGCCGCCGACGAGTTGCTGCTGACCAGCGCAACCAAGGAAGTGCTGGCGATCACCTTGCTGGACGGCCAGCCGGTTGGCAATGCGGCGCACCGCGGCCATCCCGGACCGGTGTGCCAGGAACTGTATGCGGCATATCAGGCCGCCAAACTTACCGACGGCGAATGAACGCGCCGCAGCAAGGCCCCTCGGCCGGAATCCAAGCATGGCGACTGTCAACGAATCCCTGATCGAATACCCGTCCCAATTTCCCATCAAGGTCATGGGAGAACGGGTAGAAGGTTTCGTGCACGCGGTGACGACCGTCGCCCGGCACTTTGACCCCGAATTCGATGCATCTAGCGTTGAGCTACGGGAAAGCAGTGGCGGCAAATACATCGGCGTGACCATCACCATCACGGCCACGAGCCGCGAACAACTCGACGAGTTGTACCGGACCTTGTCGACGCACCCGATGGTCAAGATCGTTCTCTGACCGACATGGCGGTGCAGACACGCTTGCTGGGTCGGGTGGACTACCTGCCCACCTACCAGGCGATGCAGTCGTTCACCGCGGCGCGCGAGGCTGGAGCCGACGACGTCCTGTGGGTGTGCGAACACCCGCCGGTTTACACACAAGGCCTTGCCGGCAAGGCGGAACACGTGCTGGACCCCGGCGACATTCCAGTGGTGTCGACCAACCGCGGGGGCCAGATCACGTACCACGGGCCAGGACAGGTCGTCGCCTATCCGATGATCGACCTGCTGCGCGCCGGTTATTTCGTCAAGGAGTATGTCTATCGGGTCGAGGAAGCGGTGATCAAGACGCTGGCCCATTTCGGCGTGACCGGCCACCGCGTCGGTGGCGCGCCGGGAATCTACGTGCGCCCGGACGACCCTGGCGCCCACGCATCGCTGGCGCAGCGCCCGACCCGACGCATCGACCCGGCGGAGACAGACGAAAAGCCCGCACCAGGCCCGGCACCCATCGACTTCACCGGGCTGGGCAAGATCGCCGCACTGGGCATCAAGGTCAGTCGCAACTGCACCTACCACGGTGTGGCGCTGAACGTGCAGATGGACCTGGAACCCTTTGCGCGCATCAACCCGTGTGGTTACGCCGGCCTGCAAACGGTTGACCTTTCTACAATAGGCGTGTCTGTCGGCTGGTCCGAGGCGGCAGAAGTGTTGAGCAAGAAGCTCGCGACCTATCTGGCACCGTGACCGCGGACGCACCGACTTATGAGCAATCCCACCCCCGATGTGGTCCGAGAGGCCCAGTCCACCGAAAACTATGACGCCAGCGCCAAGCACAAGGCCGGGGCCAAGTTGGCGCGTATTCCGGTCAAGGTCGTGCCTGGCGAGATCCTGAAAAAACCGCCATGGATCCGCGTGCGCGCCGGCTCTCCGACAACGCGCTTCTACGAGATCAAGGACATCCTGCGCAAGAACAAGCTGGTCACGGTCTGCGAAGAAGCCTCCTGCCCCAACATCGGCGAGTGTTTCGGCAAGGGCACTGCCACGTTCATGATCATGGGTGACAAGTGCACGCGCCGCTGCCCGTTCTGTGACGTGGGCCACGGCCGGCCTGACCCGCTGGACGTCAACGAGCCGCAGAATCTGGCCAACACCATTGCGGCGCTCAAGCTGCAATACGTGGTGATCACCAGCGTCGACCGCGACGACCTGCGTGACGGCGGTAGCGGCCACTTCGTCGATTGCATCCGGCAGATCCGGGCATCGTCGCCCGCGACACGGATCGAGATCCTGGTGCCCGACTTTCGCGGTCGCGACGACCGCGCGCTGGAAATTCTCAAGGCGGCGCCACCGGATGTGATGAACCACAACCTGGAGACCGCACCGCGCCTGTACAAGGAAGCCCGACCGGGTTCCGACTACCAGTTCAGCCTGAACCTGCTCAAGAAGTTCAAGTCTGCCTTCCCCAATGTGCCAACCAAGAGCGGCCTGATGGTCGGTCTGGGCGAGACCGACGACGAAATCCTGGCGGTGATGCGCGACATGCGCGAACACGGCATCAACATGCTGACGATCGGACAGTACCTGGCACCAAGCACCAGTCATCTGACAGTCAAGCGCTATGTGCATCCGGACACCTTCAAGATGTTCGAACGCGAAGCCTACGCCATGGGTTTCACCCATGCGGCAGTGGGCGCGATGGTGCGCTCCAGTTATCACGCTGACCAGCAGGCGCACGGGGTTCTGAACCCTTCACCGGGGCACTGAACATGGCGGGTCGGGACTCGTTGTCGGTGCGGGTCTACGGCAACTCGCACGGCAGCCACGACCATCCGCATTTCCAGATCCTGCTCGGGCTGGAGGGGGCCCTGGAACTGGAGGTCGACGGCCGCACCGCAGCGCTGACGGTCGCCATGCGACGGCGAGGCGGCGCCTGACGTGCCGTCGGATGGCGACGACAGACCGTCGATTCCCGACGGTCTGATCGCCTAAGCTCTGCGCATGCAAGGCCCAGACCGCTCCGCCACGTATTACGCGCTCGGCGCCATCGCGTCGTGGGCCCTGCTGGCCGCGCTGGGCGTCGCCCTGCGATCGGTGCCGCCATTTCTTTTGACCGGCATCGCGCTGGTGCTGGGCAGCATGCCGACCTGGCCTCTGGTGGCTCGCCGACCTGTCTTGTGGAAGATACCGGGTCGCACGCTGGCACTGGGCGTCGCCGGACTGTTCGGATTTCACTTTCTGCTGTTTCTCGCCTTGCGCACGGCGCCACCCGTGCAGGCCAATCTGGTGAACTACCTGTGGCCCTTGTTCATCGTGGTGTTGTCGCCGGTGCTGCTGCCCGGCATGACATTGCGACCGCTTCACGTGCTGGCCGCCCTGCTCGGCTTTGCCGGAGCCGCGGTGGCGATTCTTGGCGGGGGCCAGGGCATCGAGGGCACCTGGTCCTGGGGTTACCTGCTGGCGCTGGCTTCGGCATTGATCTGGGCCTGCTATTCGCTGCTGACCCGGCGCGTGCCGCCCTTTCCCACTGCCGCGGTCGGATTATTCGGTCTGGTTTCGGGTTTGCTGTCGCTGCTGTGCCACGCCGTGCTCGAGCCTGCCACCGTACTGGGCGCCGACGAATGGCTGCTGCTGGCCATCGCCGGTCTCGGTCCACTGGGCACCGCCTTCCTGCTGTGGGACAAGGCGCTGAAACTCGGCGACCCACGTCAGATCGGCATTCTGAGTTACCTGACGCCGCTGTCGTCGACGGCGGTACTGATGATCACCGGCGCCGGGCCGTTCAGCTGGAGCATTGCGCTGGCCGCCGCGATGATCATCGGCGCCGCCATCATCGGCGCCCGGGCCCGCTGAGACCTGGCGCGTCGGGATCAACCGGCGAAGGTTGCCGCCGGGTCTTCCGACTCGAGCACCCGGCGTGCCCAGTCGACCAGTTTGCCCGCGTCGGCGCGCAGCACCTCGTGCTTGACTGCGAGAATCTGCGACGGATGCATCGAAAAACTGCGCAGCCCCAGCCCCAGCAGCAAGCGGGTGTAGGTGACATCGCCAGCCATCTCGCCACAAACACTCACGCCCTTGGACTGCGCATTGCATTGCGTTATGGTGTCAGCGACCAGGCGCAACACGGCAGGGTGCAGGGGATCGTACAGATGCGCAACCGACTCGTCGGCCCGATCGATGGCCAGCGTGTACTGGATCAGATCGTTGGTGCCGATGGACAGGAAGTCAAAGTACTTAAGGAACACGTTGAGCATCAGCGCGGCCCCAGGAATCTCGATCATGGCGCCGAGCTTGACGCTGCCATAGCCCACGCCACGCCGATCGAGCTGCGCGCGCGCCTGATCGAGCAGTTCCAGCGTCTGGCGAATTTCGCTGACATGGGCCAGCATCGGCACCAGCATATGAATGCGGCCGAACGCGGCGGCACGCAAGATGGCCCGCAACTGCGTGAGGAACATGTCCGGATCGGCCAGACACCAGCGGATGGCGCGCAAACCCAAGGCGGGATTGAGATGCGTGTCGTCCTTGGCACCCTTGTCGAGCGGCTTGTCGGAGCCGATATCCACCGTGCGTATCGTTACCGGCATGCCGGCCATGCCCTCGGCCGCACGGCGATAGGCCTGAAACTGCTCTTCCTCGTCCGGCAACTTGCCGTGACGGCCCATGAACAGGAACTCGCTGCGGAACAGACCTACGCCCACGGCACCGGCGCTGACGGCGCCTGGCGCATCTTCAGGCATCTCGATATTGGCCAGCAGTTCGACCTTCTGCCCGTCAAGCGTCACCGCCGGCGTGTGGAGCAAGCGCGTCAGGCGACCACGGTCGATGGTGCCCTGGCGCTGCTTGAAGTCATATTCGGCCAGCACAATGGCCGACGGGTCGACAATCACGATACCGGCATCGCCGTCAACGATGATCCAGTCGTCCTGGCGGATCAGGTGGCTGGACAGCCGGGCGCCGACCACGGCCGGGATATCCATGCTGCGTGCGACGATAGCGGTATGCGAGGTGCGCCCGCCCACATCGGTGACGAAGCCGACGAACACACTTTGCCTGAACTGCAGCATGTCAGCCGGCGACAGGTCGTGTGCCACCAGAATCAACGGCACGTCGAGCGACGCCTCGTGACCCGATTCCGACTGTGCAGTCTTGCGCGTCCGGCGCAGCGTCGCGGAGGCGTTCGGTGACGCTGCGCCGTTCATCGCGGCGAGCACCTTTTCGGTGATCTGTTCGAGGTCGGCCTTGCGTTCGCGCAGGTACTCGTCCTCCATCTCGTCGAACTGACGGGCGATCACCTCCAGTTGTGTGGTCAAGGCCCATTCCGCGTTGTAAAGGCGCTCGACAATCCAGTGCTTCACGCCCAGGATCAGCTCTTCGTCCTGCAACAGCATCAGGTGCACGTCCATCAGGGCGGTCAGCTCGTGGGGGGCCTCCTTCGGCCCCATGTGGCTGATGGTGCGCTGCAGCCGGTGGATCTCATCGATGACCGCATTGCGACCCACCCGTACCCGGTCGATTTCGGCGTCCACCTGGTCTTGGGCAATGAAATAGTGCGCCACGTTGACGCGGCTCGATGCCACCAGCACGGCGCGGCCAACTGCGATGCCGCGCGCTACCGCAAGCCCGTGGATCGTGAAACTCACTCACCTTCTCCAAATTTGTCGACGATCAACGCCAGCAAGGCGTCATTGGCTTCCTGCTCACCCACGCCGTCGGTCTCGACTTGCACCGACACGCCCATGCCGGCCGCCAGCATCATGACACCCATGATGCTCTTGCCATTGACGCGCCGCTCACCACGCGAGAACCAGACTTCGCACGGATAGCTTCCTGCGAGCTTGGTCAACTTGGCCGAAGCCCTTGCATGCAGGCCCAGCCTATTGCTGATGGTCGCCTGGGTCTTGATCATTTTTCTTCCTGGCTTGATTCTGTGGTGCCGTCGTCGCCACCTGCATGACGCCCTGAACCCCACCGGCCATGCTGCGCGTCACCAGCGCGTCCAGTGGTTCGCGCCGGTATGTCATGGCCCGCAACAGCATCGGCAGGTTGACCCCTGCCACCAATTTGGTGCTCACACCATCGACCAGCTTCTGCGCAACGTTGCAGGGCGTGGCGCCGAACACATCGGCAAACACCAGGGTTCGGTCGGTACCCAGACCCGCCAGGGCTTGGCGCGACATGGCGACGAGTTCGTCAAACGGCTGGTCGCTGCGAATATCAACCGCCGCCACCCCATCGGCACCATCCGGAAACACGTGCAGCACGCACTCGCGCAGCGCACTGGCTAGCGGTGAATGGGCGATGATCAACAGGCCTGCAGTCATAGGGTTTAGCGACTTCGATTATCCCCCGCGCCACGCATGAAAGCCACATAGGCGCCGACACCGCTGGCGAGAAATGCAGAGAAAGCCAGACGATAGGCCCAGATCTGCGCCACACCGACGGCCATCAGACCGTCGATCAACAGCCCGATACCCCATTGGATGCAGAACACGCCCAGGAAGATCACCAGATTGAAGGAGCTCAGCGCCCGCCCTGCCAACTCGGCCGGAAATGCCATGGCCAGCGCGGGTTGCGACGGCGTCACGAAGCTGCAGGTCATGCAATACAGGGCCAGCATCGCGCCGGCATGGGGCACCAGTGCGTCTGGCGCAACGATGATCAAAGTCAGGACGACAAAACTTGCCGGCAGACCACGGCTGATCAGGAGGTTTGCGTCCAGACCACGCCGGGCCAGCCAGGGCCCAGCCATGCCCCAGGTCCAGAACGTGCACAACATCGCGATATTGATCCAGAACAGGCCGGTCGCCGACTCCAGCGGTGTGTAGCCCGCCATTTTTTCCATCCAGGGCGCGGCCCACAGGGTCTGCACGGCCAGCAAACCGCCGTAGCAGAAGAATCCCAGGGGAACCATGCGTCGAAAGTAGCGGTCACGCCAGACCAGCGCATAACTGGGTGCGGTGACGGGCGCCGACCCGGTCTGCGGTCCAGGCGCCTGGGTCCAAGCAGGGACGCGCCAGACGATCAGCGCCATGGCCAGCAACAGGAACAGGGCCAGACCCAGAAACATCGGCCGCCATCCGACCGTGGGCAGCAGCCACTGCACTGGCAAAGTCGAAGCGACCATGCCCGAAGATCCGGTCATCAGCATCCAGGCGTTCGCACGGGTCTGCAAGCTTGGCGCAAACCAGCGCCGATAACCGGTCAGAGGCGCCATCAGACAGGCACTCAGACCCACGCCGCAAAGGATGCGCGCAGCCAGCAGGGTGGAGAAACTGGTGGCATAGGCGAATGCCAGACAACCCAGCGTGGCGACTGCGAGAAAACTCGCCAGCACCCGCCCCGGCCCGTAACGGTCCAACCAGGTACCCAGCGGTAGCTGGGTCACCGCGAATCCGAGAAAGTAGCCACCTGCGAGCAGGCCCAGGTCGCGCGCCTGCAACCCGAACTCCTGCGTCAACTCCGGCGACAGGGTGGCGGTGATGGTCCGGATCAGCGCCGACAGGAAGTACGCAAACGCAAACGTCAGGAAGACGATGACCGCCGTTTGTCGCGTCAACGGGTTCATCGCAAGCGCAGCCCGGAAAAGAAGGGCTCGGTGGCCTCGGGCGCGAGCCCGGGCGCAAACACCAGCGCGGCAAACACGTCCGGACCACGGGCAAACCACAGGCCCTGCAAGGACTGCGCCGGCTCGCGGGAAGGGTCACGGCTGGCGCGCAGCGCCAGCATTCCGGGCAGACTCGGGCCGCCCGGTGGGAGTTGCAAGGTCACCGCTACCGGCACCGGCCCCAGACCCGCGAGCGTGGCCTCCCGCCATTGCAGCAAAGCAGGTCCGGTCTGTGTGGGTTCGGTCAGGCGGGCATGTCCGAGCGCGAAGGTTGCGCCATCGGCGTGGCAGCTGCGCATCGTCATAGCCTGCTGCATACCGGCCAGCGGCACGGTGCGCGCGGCATCATCGGGCTTGCAGGGAAACAGTGCGACCAGAGTGGTGCTGTCGATCGCCACGTCGCGCCAATTCAGCGCAGGTCCGCAGCCGGACAGTAGAACAATTGCGCTGAGCGCATAGGCAAGAGACAGACAACGCATGCGCGGATTATCACGATGGCGCGACCACGCTGCCCTGAGAGCGTCGTATGCCGGGTGCTGCAAGCTGGCGCGCAGCTTGCGCCTTGTGCGGCCTGACGCAGCCGCGTGCTTCGGATTCAGCCGCTATTTGAATGCGCCGAACACCTTTTTCAGGATCGCGCTGCCAGTGCCCACCGGGTCCTTGCGGATCTTGCGCTCCTCCTCCCCGATGACCAGATACAAACCGTCCAGCGTTTTTCTGGTCACATATTGCTCGATGTTGGCGTCTTCCCTGCTGACCAGGCCAATACCGGCAGCCTTGGAGGCAACGCGGTTGTATTTGGATGCCAACGACACCTTCTGGGTCGCGGTGGTCACCACTGGCAGGAACTTGGCGTTGAGCGGCACACGGGTCTTGTCAGCGAAAAATGTAGTGACCGATGTATCGCCACCGACCAGGATGTTCTTGGCGTCGGTCACGGACATGGCTCGGACCGCATCCATCAACAGATCCTGGGCCATTGGCACGGCCGATTCCGCGGCGCGGTTCATGGAAGTCACCAGCTCGTCGACCCTTTTGCCCTGGCCGAAGGTTTTGAGCAGCTTGGCCGCATCGTCCAGAAAACCTGGCAAGGGGATTCGGACCTTGTCATTGCCCAAAAAGCCGTCCTTGCGCCCGAGCAGGCTGATGGCCGCCTTTGCGCCTTGTTCCAGCGCGGTTTTGAGGCCTTGCGACGCTTCGCCCTCGGTCAGGTCGCTCAGCGACAAGGCGTGAGCGTTGCTGTAGGCCAAGGCCACCATGGCGGCCAGTGTGCGGCTCGATGCAGTGTTGAATTGTCGGCGGTCCATGTTTTCCCCTTTTCTGTTTCTCGATTCTGTTTCTCGATTCTGCATCTTGCCCTGAACGCCGCATGCTTTGCAACCCGGCATACCCATCCCATGCGCATGTTTTACCTTCGGCGCCGCACCTGGCGTTGTCTGCTGCCGCATGGCAGCCGAAGCCGGCGTTGTCCCGCCCTGGGGCGCCGCGGCGGCATATCGTGGGGGCTTGGCTTATCATTGCTTTGGTCGTTTTTGCCCACCACCCCGCCACGCGAAATCCGACATCCATGCCAACCGAATCGATCCGTGTCTGGGACCTACCCACCCGTCTGTTCCACTGGTTATTGGTCGCCTCGGTCATCGGCTCTGTCGTGACGGCGCAACTCGGAGGCAATGCGATGGTCTGGCATTTCCGCTGCGGATTCACGATCGCAAGCTTGCTGTTTTTTCGACTAATCTGGGGAATTGTCGGTGGGCGATGGTCGCGTTTTGCGGCCTTTATCTACAGTCCTGCGACTGTCATGCGCTACCTGCGGGGACAAGGGCGCCCCGAGCATGCAGTGGGACACAACCCGCTGGGCGCCGCGTCGGTTTTTGCGATGCTAGCGGTATTGGTCGCCCAGGTCAGCACTGGCGTTTTCAGTGACGACGAGATCGCAGCGGTCGGCCCGTTTGCAAAATTTGTCAGCAACGCCACGGTCTCCCTGGCGACCGGCTACCACAAGGGTTATGGCAAGACTTTGCTGATCGCCCTGGTGGTTTTGCACCTGGCAGCTATCCTGTTCTATTTCTTCGCCCGGCGCGACAACCTGGTCAAGCCCATGCTAGATGGCGACAAGCCCCACGCGGGCAAGCTGCCCTCATCACGTGACGATGCGGCATCCCGCCTGGCCGCAGCCGTGGTGTTTGCAGCCTGCGCCACGTTGGTGGCATGGGGCGTTTCGCTGGGTGGTTGAACCCCGAATTGCCAAACCGCTGAACTGTCGACACGATGGCCGAGTTGCTGGTCCCTGAGTCGGCCGGCGACTGGCGCGGGTTGATGGCCTACCCGCCCGGCGTTGCGCCTTGCGACCACTCGATGCGGTTGACTATGCGAATGCCTGCGAGATGAAGCGTCTGTATGTGCAACCGCAGTTTCGCGGTCTGGGCCTTGGCCAGAGGCTGGCCGAGGAGATCCTGGAGGCGGCGCGGTTGGCCGGTTATGCCTGCGTACTGCTCGACACCCTCGACGACATGGAAACCGCACGCGCCATGTACCAGGATCTGGGATTTGTCGAAATACCGCCTTATTACTACAACCCGGTGGCCGGGTCGCACTATTTGAAGGCGGATTTCTGAGTCCGCTGGATCAGGCCTTGGCCTGGGCCAGCATCGTGGCTGCGTCGCTTACTTCGAATTTTCCGGGCGCCTCGATATTGAGCGTAGCGACCTTGCCATCCTTGACCAGCATCGAGTAACGGTTGCTGCGCAGACCCAGACCCTTGCCGGTCAGGTCCAGCGTCAGGCCGGTCGCCTTGGTGAACGCGGCGTCGCCGTCGCCCAGCATGCGGACCTTGCCGTCGGACTTCAGGTCACGTGCCCAGGCCCCCATGACGAACGCATCATTGACGCTGACGCACCAGATTTCATCGACACCAGCGGCCTTGAGCTCGGAGAATTTTTCCATATAGTCGGGCACATGCTTGGCCGAGCAGGTGGGCGTGAATGCGCCTGGCAGGGCAAACAGGGCAATCGTCTTGCCGGCCGTTGAAGCGGCAACCGGCACCGGGTTCGGGCCGATACTGCAGCCATTGCCTTCGACTTCCGCAAATTCCATCAGAGTGGCCTCGGGAAGGGCGTCACCTACTTTGATCATTGTGTGCTCCTGTCATTGAAAATGGACGTGGTCCGGATTGAAAAGTGTCGCCGCAAATACCGCGATGGTCATCCAACGTAAAACGGCCCACATTGTGGGCCGTTTTATCATGCTACGCATACAAGGCTACGCTTAACCGTCAGACGATAGCAGCTTTCTGGACCAAACGGGTCGCAACCCAGTTCTTGGTCTTGGAGAGCGGGCGGCTCTCGGTAATCTCGATCGTGTCACCCATCTTGTACTCGCCATTTTCATCATGGGCGTGGTACTTGCTGGATTTCCCGACGATCTTGCCGTAAAGCTCGTGTTTGACACGACGCTCGATCAGAACCGTCACGGTCTTGGCGCGCTTGTCGCTGACAACCTTGCCGATCAGCGTGCGTTTGCGGGATACCTTGACTTCGGTCGCTACGGTCGCTTCGGTCATTTGGCCGCTCCTTCGGTGGACTTGGCCGCATGCTGCTTCTCGACCAGAATGGTCTTGGCGCGGGCGATATCGCGGCGCGTCGAACGCAGCGTTGCGGTGTTGTTGAGTTGCTGGGTGGCCTTTTGCATGCGCAGGCCGAAATGGGCCTTTTGCAACGACTTGACCTCCGCCTCCAGGGCGGTAACGTCTTTCTGACGCAGTTCTTTGGTGTTCACGAATTTTCTCCGGTCAGGTGGCGCTTATTGGCCGATCATGCGCGCCACGAACGTGGTGCGCAAAGGCAGCTTCGCCGCCGCCAGACGGAACGCCTCACGCGCCAGCTCTTCTGGCACGCCGACGATCTCGTAGAGCACCTTGCCGGGCTGAATTTCGGCAACGTAGTACTCAGGATTACCCTTGCCGTTACCCATGCGAACCTCTGCAGGCTTCTGCGAGATTGGCTTGTCCGGGAAGATGCGGATCCAGATACGACCACCGCGCTTGACGTGGCGAGAAATCGCACGACGAGCGGATTCGATTTGACGGGCCGTCAGGCGGCCTCGGTCAGTGGATTTGAGACCGAAGTCGCCAAATGCCACGGTGTTACCGCGAGTTGCCAGGCCGGTATTACGGCCCTTCTGCTCCTTGCGGTATTTTCTGCGAGCGGGTTGCAGCATGTAATTCTCCGATTGCTAGACCGTTATCAGGTCTTGGTTCCGTCAGCTGCTGCAGCTGGCGCGCTTGCCTTGCGGACGCGCTTAACGGCGGGTTGGGTGGTGTCTGCGGGTGCCGTGGCTTCAGCCGGCTTGTCGCTACCGTCTGCTGGTGCCACATTGGCACCGACAGGACGACGGGCGGCAGGACGGGCTGCGGGACGATCGGTACCAGGACGTGCGTCACGACGCGGGCCTCGCGGGCGGCGGTCGTCTTCCGTACGTTGCTCAACGACGGCCGGCAGGTCATTACGACCCAGCGTGTCACCTTTGTAGACCCAGACCTTGACGCCGATAACGCCGTACGTGGTCTTGGCTTCCGAGGTGCCGTAATCGATGTCGGCACGAAGGGTATGCAATGGCACACGGCCTTCGCGGTACCATTCGCAACGTGCGATTTCGATGCCGTTCAGACGACCCGAAGACATGATCTTGATGCCCAGGGCGCCCAGGCGCATTGCGTTCTGCATGGCGCGTTTCATGGCGCGGCGGAACATGATGCGCTTTTCGAGCTGCTGCGTGATGCTGTCGGCAATCAGTTTGGCATCGATCTCGGGCTTGCGCACTTCCTCGATGTTGACAGCCACTGGCACGCCGAGCTGCTTGCTCAGTTCGCGCTTGAGGTTCTCAATATCCTCGCCCTTCTTGCCGATCACCACACCCGGACGTGCCGAGTAGATGGTGATGCGAGCGTTCTTGGCGGGGCGCTCGATCAGCACGCGGGAGACCGATGCGTTCTTGAGCTTCTTCTTCAGGTATTCGCGAACCTTGATGTCTTCGGCCAGCATGCCGGCGAAGTCACGGTCACTGGCGTACCAGCGCGAAGACCAGTTGCGGCTGACCGAAAGGCGAAAGCCGGTGGGGTGGATTTTTTGTCCCATATGTTCCTGGCCTCTTTCAGTTTCCAACCGTCACGTACACATGGCACGTGGGTTTGCGGATCTGGTTGCCGCGACCTTTGGCGCGCGCGGTGAAACGACGCAGGGACGCACCCTGTTCGACATAGATGGTCTTGACCTTCAATTCGTCGATGTCGGCACCATCGTTGTGCTCCGCGTTGGCAATAGCCGACTCCAGAACTTTCTTGATGATGACAGCGGCCTTCTTCTGCGTGAATTGCAGAACGTTCAGCGCCTGATCCACCTTCTTGCCACGAATCAGATCGGCGACGAGACGACCCTTGTCGACAGACAGTCGTACGCCGCGCAGTGTTGCTTTGGTTTCCATGGTGTTGCCTTACTTTCGCACGACTTTTTTGTCGGCCGGGTGACCTTTGAAGGTCCGCGTGAGCGCAAATTCGCCCAGCTTGTGGCCGACCATCTGGTCGGTGATGTAGACCGGAACGTGTTGCTTGCCGTTGTGCACAGCAATCGTCAGACCGATGAATTCCGGCAGAACCATCGAACGACGCGACCAGGTCTTGATCGGCTTCTTGTCCTTGTTGGTCACCGCCTTGTCGGCCTTCTGGGCCAGGTGGTGATCGACGAAAGGACCTTTTTTGAGTGAGCGTGTCATGTTCCTGCCCCTTACTTCTTGCGACGCGACACGATCATCACCTGCGTGCGCTTGTTGTTGCGGGTACGGTAACCCTTGGTCAGATTGCCCCATGGATCAACAGGATGGCGACCTTCACCGGTCTTGCCTTCACCACCACCGTGCGGGTGGTCCACCGGGTTCATCACGACACCGCGGACCGTTGGACGGATGCCCATCCAGCGCTTGACACCGGCCTTGCCCAGACGGCGCAGGCTGTGCTCTTCGTTCGCGACCTGGCCGATCGTGGCGCGGCAGTCGATGTGGATCTTGCGAACCTCACCCGAACGCATGCGAACCTGGGCGTACGTGCCTTCACGTGCCAGCAGGGTTGCCGACGTGCCGGCGGAGCGCACGATCTGCGCGCCTTTGCCAACTTGCAGCTCGACGCAATGGATGATCGATCCGACCGGGATGTTGCGGATCGGAAGCGTGTTGCCCACACGGATCGGCGCTTCGGCACCGTTCAGGATGGTGGCACCGACTTCCAGGCCACGCGGCGCGATGATGTAGCGACGCTCGCCATCGGCATAACAGACCAGTGCCAGGTGCGCCGAACGGTTGGGGTCGTACTCGATACGCTCGACCTTTGCCGGAATGGCATCTTTGGCACGACGGAAGTCGACCACGCGGTAGTGATGCTTGTGACCACCGCCCTTGTGACGCGTCGTGATGTGACCGTTGTTGTTACGGCCGGCATGCTGGAACTGGGGTTCGAGCAACGGCGCATAACCTTCACCCTTGTGCAGGTGGTCACGCGAAATCTTCACCATGCCACGACGGCCTGGGGAAGTGGGTTTCATCTTGATGACAGCCATGATTACGCAGCCTCCCCGCCAAGGTTCAGTTCCTGACCCGGCATCAGCGTAACGTACGCCTTGCGCACGTTGTCACGGCGTCCCATGGACTTGCCGAAACGCTTGGATTTTCCTTTGGTGTTAACCACGGAAATACCCTTGACCTCGACCTTGAACATCAGTTCAACGGCCGCCTTGATTTCATGCTTGGTGGCGTCCTGCAGCACCTTGAAAGTCACTGCATTGTTCTTTTCAGCAATCATGGTGGCCTTCTCGGACACGATTGGCGCCACGAGGACCTGCATCAAACGACCTTCATCGTATTTAACGGCGATCATGCGAACATCTCCTGGAGCTTGCCCATCGCGGCGCGGGTCACCAGAACCTTGCGGTAGTGGACCAGCGACACCGGATCGGCGTAACGCGGCTCGACAACCAGCACATTGGCCAGGTTGCGAGAGGCGAGGTACAGGTTTTCGTCAACCTGGTCGGAAATGAACAGGACGGAGTCCAGGTTCATGGCCTTGAGGCGGGCGGCAAACGGCTTCGTCTTGGGCGAATCCACAGCCAGCGACTCGACGACAGCCAGGCGGCCTTCGCGTGCGAGTTGCGAGAAGATCGAAGCCATACCAGCGCGGTACATCTTCTTGTTGATCTTGTGGCTGAAGTTTTCGTCAGGCATGTTCGGGAAAATACGACCGCCTCCACGCCACAGCGGCGAGGACGTCATACCGGCACGGGCACGGCCCGTTCCCTTTTGCTTGAACGGCTTCTTGGTCGAGTGGTGGACCTGTTCGCGGTCCTTCTGGGCACGGGTGCCCTGGCGCGCATTCGCCTGGAACGCGACGACTACCTGGTGCACCAGATCTTCGTTGTACTGGCGACCGAAGACCGTCTCGGGCGCGTCGTATTTCGACGTCGCCTGGCCTTGTTCATTCAGGAGTTCGAGCTGCATCAGTTCGCTCCTTTTGCGGCTGCGTTGTCAGCCTTCGCCTTGACGGCGGGGCGGACGGAAACAAATCCACCCGACGAGCCAGGAATGGCGCCGCGGATCAGCAACAGCTGACGCGCTTCATCGATGCGGAAGATATCGAGGTTCTGGGTCGTCACCGTGTCGTCACCCATATGACCCGTCATGCGCTTACCCGGGAACACGCGACCCGGATCCTGCGCCATGCCGATGGAGCCCGGCACATTGTGCGAACGGCTGTTACCGTGCGATGCGCGCTGCGACTTCATGTTGTGGCGCTTGATCGTGCCGGCAAAACCCTTGCCGATGGAAGTGCCCTGCACGTCGACCTTCTGGCCCACGGCAAACACGTCCAGCACCGGCACCGAAGTACCCGCAGGGTATTTGGCAGCGGCGTCAGCCGTCACACGGAATTCCTGGATGATTTCGCCAGCTTCCACACCTGCCTTGGCAAGGTGGCCTGCGGCGGGCTTGGTCACGCGCGAAGCGCGACGTGCGCCAAACGTTACCTGCAAGGCAACGTAGCCGTCGTTCTCTTGGGTTTTCACCTGGGTCACGCGGTTGTTAGACACATCTACCACCGTGACAGGAACTGAATCCCCATCGTCGGTAAATAGGCGCATCATGCCCACCTTGCGGCCCAGCAACCCGAGGGAGTTGCTCAGACTCATTTTTTTCTCCGTAACTTCCACCGGTGCGACTGCAATTGGCCGCGCCGTTGTGATGTGAAAGACTGTTAATAAAACTCCGACTCGATTTCAAGGAACTCCGTGGTACTCGAGGTAATCCCAGGAGACCCAAGGCAATCAAGGCGAAGCCAAAAATTATATGCCGGTTAAGGTTTCCCGGCAAGACTTTTGTTCAACAAGGACGCGCAATCTTCATCTCGCGCCCTCGTCGGGTACTAGCGCTGCAGTTTATTGCAGCTTGATCTCGACGTCCACGCCTGCAGGCAGGTCAAGCTTCATCAGCGCATCGACTGTCTTGTCGGTCGGGTCGATGATGTCCATCAATCGCTGGTGCGTACGGATCTCCAACTGATCGCGACTCGTCTTGTTGACGTGCGGCGAACGCAGGATGTCAAAACGCTTCATGCGCGTGGGCAACGGGACCGGTCCCTTGACGATGGCGCCCGTGCGCTTGGCGGTGTCGACGATTTCAGCTGCCGACTGGTCGATTAGTTTGTAATCGAACGCCTTCAGACGGATGCGGATCTTTTGTTTGGTAGCCATGGCAATTCCTTTGTTGGGTTCGAATTACGCGAGGATCTTGGCAACCACACCGGCGCCGACAGTCTTGCCGCCTTCGCGGATCGCGAAACGCAGGCCTTCCTCCATCGCGATCGGGTTGATCAACTTGACCGTGATCGACACGTTATCGCCAGGCATCACCATCTCTTTGCCTTCTGGCAACTCGATCGCACCGGTCACGTCCGTCGTGCGGAAGTAGAACTGGGGACGGTAGTTGTTGAAGAACGGCGTGTGACGGCCACCCTCATCCTTGGACAAGACATAGATCTCGCCGGTGAAATGCGTGTGCGGCTTGATCGAACCGGGCTTGCACAGCACCTGGCCGCGCTCCACGTCTTCGCGCTTGGTGCCGCGCAGCAAAATACCGACGTTGTCGCCTGCCTGACCCTGGTCCAGCAGCTTGCGGAACATCTCCACGCCCGTGCAGGTGGTCTTGACCGTATCCTTGATACCCACGATCTCGATCTCTTCACCGACCTTGACTACACCGCGCTCGATACGGCCGGTCACCACGGTGCCGCGACCCGAGATCGAGAACACGTCTTCCACTGGCATCAGGAACGCGCCGTCCATGGCACGCTCTGGCGTCGGGATGTAGGTGTCAAGCGCTTCGGCCAGCTTCAGAATGGCCAGCTCGCCCAGTTCACCCTTGTCGCCTTCCAAGGCCAGCTTGGCTGAGCCGTGGATGATGGGGGTATCGTCGCCCGGGAACTCGTACTTGTCGAGCAACTCGCGAACTTCCATCTCGACCAGCTCGAGCAACTCGGCGTCGTCGACCATGTCGCACTTGTTCAGGAACACGATGATGTAAGGAACACCCACCTGGCGCGCCAGCAGAATGTGCTCACGGGTCTGGGGCATCGGGCCGTCAGCGGCCGAACACACAAGAATAGCGCCGTCCATCTGGGCTGCGCCGGTAATCATGTTCTTCACATAGTCAGCGTGGCCGGGGCAGTCAACGTGGGCGTAGTGGCGGTTGGCCGTCTCGTACTCAACGTGTGCGGTGTTGATCGTGATGCCGCGCGCTTTCTCTTCAGGCGCTGCGTCGATCTGGTCGTAAGCCTTGGCTTCACCGCCGAACTTGGCAGCCAGAATCGTCGTGATGGCAGCCGTCAGGGTGGTCTTGCCATGGTCCACGTGACCAATCGTGCCCACGTTCACGTGGGGCTTGGTACGTGCAAATTTCTCTTTTCCCATTTCTCGTTTCTCCAAAAGGACTCGAAAAGCAACCACTACTTCACAGCCGGCAATCGCGCGTAGCGCCTGGAACTTGCCAACACACCCAGATAACTGGTGCCCATTGCGGGAATCGGACCCGCGACCTCTCCCTTACCAAGGGAGTGCTCTGCCACTGAGCCAAATGGGCTAAAAATCTCTTGCGTACACCAAACCATGGAGCGGGAGACGGGAATCGAACCCGCGTCATTAGCTTGGAAGGCTAGGGTTCTACCATTGAACTACTCCCGCATCTCGGCCAGCAAACCCGGCACTTCGACACGCTCTAACTTTCATGATGCCCACTCTTCATCCCGCATCATGAAAGTAATTTCACGTTAACGCAGCCGCCGCATTGCCCGGTTACGCAACAAAAACATACGCAATCTCAAATTCTTTCGCTGGTGGAGAGGGCTGGATTCGAACCAGCGTACTCGTAAGAGGGCAGATTTACAGTCTGCTGCCATTAACCACTCGGCCACCTCTCCTTTAGCGAACCGCAGATTATGCCACGGTTATAGGCAGATAGTCGAAGTCGCGGAACATTCGAAACTGCGTGCCGGATTATCGCCAGTCGATCAGCGCAGCCCCATGCTCAAGCAGAAAATTGTTGGCCAACGCGAAATGGCCGCAGCCGATGAAGGGGGCAGGCATGCGCCGGGCCGACAGCGGCGACGGGTGGTTGGCAAGCAGATGCAGACGCGGCGCGGCGCCCTCGTCACCAGCCTGCAAAGAGCGCCGCGCCTGCGCGTGCGCGCCCCACCACAAAAAGACGACTGGGCCTGGATTGCATTGCACCGCGGCAAGAATCCGGTCAGTGAGCTGCGCCCAACCCGCCTTGGCGTGGGAGCCAGGCGCGGCTTGCTCGACCGTCATGCAGGTATTGAGCAGCAAGACGCCCTGGCGCGCCCAGGTCGTTAAGTTACCACCGGACGAGCGCAGGCCGGGCTCGGGGACCGCGTCCGCCAACAGTTCCCCGGCTTGCCGCTCCCGCTCGATTTCGGCGCGGATATTGCGCAAGGACGGCGGCACGCGCACCCCCGGCGGCACCGAGAACGCCAGACCATGCGCCTGTCCGGGCCCGTGGTAGGGGTCCTGGCCGAGGATCACCACTTTCACGGTATGCAGCGGCGTCATGGCGAGCGCCTGCAGCGGCTGGGGCGGATAGATGGCGGCGCCGGCTGCGAGTCGTGCAGTGACGTAGTGGCCCAGACGCAGGCCGGTTTCGCTGGCGAAAAATTCGGTCGTCAGATCGCGCCAGTCTTCGGCCACAGGCCAGTCGGCAGGATTCCACGCCACCAGTCGATCGGCGATCAGATCAGTCATGTCGACAACTCGCTGTCGGACCCGTCGCAGACAACCGGGACATCCGTCGCGCTAGCGCGAAGTCGATCAGCATCACCACCCGCTAGGAGCATCCCGTGGCAGGGCAGGATCAGGCGGGCGCCAGCAAACTGGCCATGGCCGCCCCCGGATCGGGCGCCCGCATGAAGGCCTCGCCGATCAGGAATCCATGGATGCCAGCGGCGTTCATGCGCTCCACGTCGGCACGCTCGGCGATGCCACTTTCGGTGATCACCATCTTGTCCTGCGGCACCGACGCCTTGAGCGCGATTGTGGTGTCGAGTGACACCTCGAAGGTGCGCAGATTGCGGTTGTTGATGCCCACCAGGGAAGTTTTCAGGCGCAAGGCGCGCTCGAGTTCGGCCGCGTCATGCACCTCGACCAGCACCGCCATGAAAAGGTCGCGCGCAATCGCCTCCATGTCGCGCATCTGTGCATCGTCCAGACAGGCGGCGATCAGCAAAATTGCATCGGCGCCCATCACGCGCGACTCGTAAACCTGATACGGGTCGATCAGGAAGTCCTTGCGTAACACCGGCAACTGGCACGAGGCGCGCGCCTGCTTGAGATAGTCGACGCTGCCCTGAAAAAACTGCTGGTCGGTCAGCACCGACAGGCAGGCCGCGCCATGTTCGGCATAAGTCTGGGCAATATCGGCGGGCTCGAAATCGGCCCGGATCACCCCTTTGGACGGGCTGGCCTTCTTGATCTCGGCAATCACCGCATTGCGTCCGGCGTCGATGCGCTGGCGCATGGCACCTTCGAAGTCTCGCGTCAGGATGCGCGATTCCGCGTCCGCACGCATGAGGGCCAGTGGGCGTCGCTCCAATGCGCTCGCCAGCTCGGTGCGCTTGACCGCAACGATCTCGTTCAGGATGTCAGACATTTTCAGTATTTATGGAAGTGGCGACGCCGCCCCATGGGCGTGCCGCGGTCCTGCGGCACCGGCGCGCAGGCGAAGGCCCTATCGTAGTGCAGTCGCGCAGCGGGCAGCTACCAGGTCACGGGCTGCCCGGTGCGGGCGCTTTGCGCTGCCGCATCGGCCAACTCCTGCGCCGCCAGGCCATCGTCCACCGTGGTCCGGAATGCAGCCCCGGTCTGCAGGCATTCAAAGAAGTGCGCGATCTCCAGCCGATAGGCGACGGCATAACGCTGCAAGAAGAAGTTCTCCGGCTTGTCGCCATGGATACCCTGCGCATCCCACTGCGCCACTTCGCTGGGCTTGTGGTTGCCACATTGCAGCATGCCCAGCGAGCCCAGGACTTCGAAGCGCTGGTCATAGCCGTACGCGGCGCGGCGGATGGTGTTGATCTGGCACAAACGGCCCTTGCGCGTGCGGATCGTCACCGCGGTGCTGTCCAGATCTCCCGCGGCGGCAATAGCCGGGTCGGTCAGCACCGAGCCGGTGGCGCTGAGCCATTGCGCTTCGTCGCCATCTGCGCAAAGAATCCAGCGAAAGATGTCGAAGTCGTGGATCAGCATGTCGCGAAAGATGCCACCCGACGCCTGGATGTACTCGACCGGCGGCGCGCCCGGATCGCGGCTGGTCACGATCAGCATCTCCGGGTTGCCGATCTCGCCGCGGTCCATGCGCGCACGTGCCTCGCTGAAAGTGGGGTCGAAACGGCGCTGAAACCCGATCATGCAGGCGACGCCGGCCGCCTGAACCGCATCAGCGCAGGCCCTGACCCGCGCCAGCGACAGGTCGATCGGCTTCTCGCAAAAGATGTGCTTGCGCGCGGCCGCGGCACGGCTCAGCAGTTCGCTGTGGGTGTCGGTGGAAGACGCGATGACCACTGCATCGATCCCCGGATCTGCAAAAACCTCGTCGACGCTGGCCACTTTGGCGCCGAGCGAGTCGGCCAGCTCAGTGGCGGCAGCGACCACCGGGTCCGACACATATTGCAGTCGCACGCCGTTCAACGCGGCGAGGTTGGTTGCGTGGATGCGGCCGATTCGACCAGCACCAAAAATGGCGACGTTTTTCATTGCTTCTCCGGCGTGATCGGACCCATGACCACGGCGATGCGATCGGGAACCCGGCGCCCGGCCGAACCGGCCATGCGTGGCGGTGCGAGAGCGGACTATAGCGCGACACGCGAACGTGTGAAATTTATTTTTCAGTAAGATGGGAGGTAGAATTTTTATTCCGAGCCTGGCGCATTGCTGGGGCCGGCACGCAGGAGACGCTCCCCATGGAACCAACGATCTGCTTCGCCCTCAACCGCATCTGCGGTTCCCGGATGCCGTTCGCCGCGTTCGCCGCCATGGCGCAGCGCCTGGGCGTGGATGCCATCGAGCTGCGCAACGACCTGGCGGCCGTCGAACTTCGCGACGGCACGGCACCACAGGTCATCGCGGCCATCGCGTCAGATCACGGCCTGCACATTCGCGCGATCAACGCCTTGCAGGAATTCGACCAACTCACCGCACGCCGCCAAAGCGAGGCCAGCGAACTGGCCCGTTATGCGGCCGAAGTCGGTGCACAGGCCCTGGTGCTGTGCCCCACGAACAACCGGCATGACAGCCGCGACCCACGCCAGCGCCACGACGATCTGGTGCATGCGCTGCATGGCTTGCAGCCGGTGCTCAGCGGACATGGCCTGATCGGCCTGATCGAACCGCTGGGATTCGGCGAATCGGCCGTGCGCCGCAAACGCCAGGCGCAGTGCGCCATCGACGCCATGGGAGCACCAGCGCCATTTGCGCTGGTGCATGACACGTTTCACCACCATCTGGCGGGCGATCGGGATTTTTTCCCAGCATCCACCGGGCTGGTCCATGTTTCCGGCGTCAACGACCCGGATCTGGCTGTGGACCAGATGCGCGATCCGCATCGGCAACTGGTCGGCCCGCAGGACCGGTTGGGCAACGTTGCACAACTACAGGCGCTGCTCGCCGGTGGATATAAAGGCTACGTGTCGTTCGAGCCCTTTGCCAACGCCATCATCACGGCGCCGGACATCGAAGCGCGTCTGCGCGCCAGCATGGCCTACCTTTCGGCGGCTGTCGCGGCATCGACCGGCACCGAGGACAATTCCGTCCGGTAAGCCAGTGCAATGAACAGGCTTTGCGCCAGACACATGGTATTGGTGAGCGAACGGAAGCCGAAGGTACTGCTTTCATGCACGACCAGCGTGGCCGCGGCCATGGCCGCCAGCGGACTCATCTGGCTGTCGGTAATCGCAATCAGGCGCGCACCGCGTGCAACCGCCGCACGCGCGCAGTCCAGCGACTCCTGCGCATACGGTGTGTAGCTGACCACCACCATGACGTCGCCCTGACGCACGCCGCGTAGATGCCCTTCGTACATGCCGCCCAAGCCGGACAGCAACTCGACCCGCTTGTCCGTGTGCTGCAGCGCGTAGGTCAGATACGAGGCCACGGCAAATGAGCGGCGGCAACCCACGACCCAGATCGACTGCGTGTCGGCCAGCAAGGCCACGGCGTCATCGAACACCGAACTGTGCAGATCGCGCTTGAACTCTTGCATGCCCGCAATGCTGCCGCCGATGAACTCGTCGGCAATATCGGTACTGCTCAGCTGCCCCTGGGCCAGCTCAATGACACGGCGGATGCGCACCTGGTAGTTGCGGCTTGGCGCAATCTGCTGGGCAATGCCGTCGCGAAAGATCTTCTGCATCTCGGAATAACCGCTGAAACCGAAACGCTTGGCAAACCGGATCACCGCCGATGGCTGTACTTCGCAACGCTGCGCCACATCCTGAATCCGGTCCAGCCCGATGTGGTCCCGGTGCTGTTCGACATAGCGGGCGATCTGCTTGAGTTGCCGGCTCAAGGATTCGTAGGCGTCGCCAATATCAGCCAACAGTTGCGCCGCGGCCGGGTTGGAAGGCGTCTTGGGTTCCGGAGTCGATTCAGGCAAAGCAGTCACGTGGTGCGAACCTCTGTTGTTAGAAAAATAGAAAATATATTCTAGGCGTTTGTCCGAATGCATTTTTATTCACTTCGGTCACCATCGATGCTTGCCTCCTGTCGCTTCAAGTACACCGAATTGACCGCACCCGGCCTTGCGGCGGCACCCGTGCGCGTGTTCGCGTGGGGCTTGCACACCCGGCGCAACGGGGGCCACCGAAAGCAGACCTTGAACCCATACGCCCTTCCCTCGCGCAAGCGGACCCGCGCTGTACGGCGGGCGCGACCACGGCCGCCCCACGCCCCGGAACATCTGCGCACCCTTCCGTGCGTTCACCTTTCAGCGCCATGACCCGCCATGCCCTCTGGCTGCTGCCGTCGTGCGCGCACGAGCCCCTGCTGGTCGAACATATCGCGCGCCTGTCCATCTGGATGCAAAGCACGCGGTTCGACCCGCATGTGACCATTCTGAGCGGCATCGACGCCGACCCCCAGTCGCTGGCGCAGATCACAGCCACACTTGCCACCCGGAGCCCCGTGATGCCCTTGACCGTGGCCCGGGTCGCGCCGGGCGCACAGTACTTCCAGTGCATCTATCTGGCCCTGCAGGCGAATGCCACATTCGACGCCCTGCAATCCGCCGCTCTGGCCGCTTGCGGCATGGCCGATGCCGACGCCCCCGCGCATCCGCACCTGAGCCTCGCCTACGGCGAACCCCATCCCGACAACGCCAAGTTATGCCCCGTGCTCGCCGAGCAGTTCACCGGCCATTCCATCGTCTTCGATCGCATCGCGTTGGTGCGATCGTCCAAGGATCTCGCAGTGGCGGACTGGACGATACTGGCCGAATTTGCACTGTGTACGACCGCAACCAGTGAGCAGGCCACGATGTCCACCTTGCATATTCCCGAAGGCCGCAACCATGACCTGGCCTGCCTTGGCCGACTGGCGGTAGATCTGTATGCGCAGCAACTCGGCGCACGTCTCGAGGACGTTTCCAGTTTCGCCAAATACCTGGGCGGCAGTTCGGCCAACATCGCGTTCGGCGTCGCCCGGCTGGGCTTGCGTGCGGCCATGGTCTCGCGCGTCGGCGACGAGCAGATGGGCCGCTTCCTGACTGAAACCCTGGAGCGCGAGGGATGCGACATCTCGCAGGTGCAGATCGATCCGCAGCGCCTCACGGCGCTGGTACTGCTGGGGCTGAAGGACCGTGACACCTTTCCGCTGCTGTTCTACCGCGAGAACTGCGCCGACATGGCCGTCGAGCCGGCACTGATCGACGAGTCCTTCATCGCCGGTTGCCGAGCGTTGCTGATCACCGGAACCCATCTGAGCGCGCCCACTGTACGTGCGGCATCCAGTGCCGCCTTGGCATACGCCGCGAAACACAAAGTGCTTCGGGTGCTCGACATCGACTATCGGCCGGTGTTGTGGGGACTGACCAAACGCGGCGAAGGGGCCAATCGCTTTGTCGCCGACGCGCGCGTCACCGCCGAGGTGCAGCAGATGCTGCCGCAGTTCGACCTGCTGATCGGCACCGAAGAGGAGTTCCTGATTGCCGGCGGCGTGGCCGGAGACCTGCTGGCGTCGCTGCAAGCCGTACGCACGGTGACACCGGCCGCATTGGTCGTGAAGCTGGGCGCTGCGGGTTGCTGTTTCATTCCGGGCGCAATACCGGCGCAACTCGCGGACGCCCTGACCGCGCAAGGCGAACGCGTCGAGGTCATGAATGTATTGGGGGCAGGCGACGCGTTTGCCGCCGGCCTGATGACCGGGTTTCTGCGCGGCATGGGCTTCATCGAAGCGGCGCGCCTTGCCAATGCCTGTGGCGCCATCGTGGTGTCGCGCCATGCCTGCGCGCCGGCGATGCCGACCCCGGCCGAACTCGACCACTGGTTTGGCGGTGCGCGCAACCCGCGGGTCGACGCCGACCGGCAGTTGGCCCATCTGCATCGCGTCACACCCAAGCGCACCGCCCGACCCGAGTTGCAGGTGATCGCGTTCGATCACCGCAGCCAGTTCTTCGAGCTGGCACGCCTGTGCGGCGCATCCACAGCCGATGTGGTGACCCTGAAGAAGCTGCTGCTGCGCGCGACCGAACAGGTCGTTGCCAGCGCCAATCTGCAAGGCCGTATCGGCGTGTTGATCGACGGCGGCGAATATGGCGCCGACGCATTGGCCGCGGCAACCGGCCGGGGCTGGTGGGTTGGTCGCCCGGTTGAGTTGCCGGGTTCGCGTCCACTGCGCTTCGATGGCGGCTTGTCGATCGGATCGATGCTGGTGAGCTGGCCGGCCGAGCATGTCTGCAAATGCCTGGTGCAATACCACCCGGACGATCCGACGCCTCTGCGACTGGCGCAGGAACTCAAGGTGCAGGAGTTGTGGCAGGCGACCCGCATCAGCGGTCACGAACTGCTGCTGGAGATCATCTGCCCGGGCAGCCCGATACCGGTCGGCATCCAGGACGAGGCCGTGCTGCGATCGATCCAACGTTTCTACAACCTGGGCATCCAGCCCGAATGGTGGAAGCTTGCGCCAATGGCCTCCAAAGGCTGGCATGCGCTGGCGCTGCTGATCGCCGAGCGTGACCCCTTGTGCCGTGGTGCCGTCATCCTGGGGTTGAACCAGCCAGTGCAGGCTCTGGCCGACAGCTTCACGCAAGCCGACAACCCGATCGTCAAAGGGTTCATGGTCGGACGCAGCCTGTGGGCCGAACCGTCATCGCGCTGGCTGCGCCACGAATGCACCGACCAGGAACTGGTCGACACCGTGGCAGCCAACTTCACCTTGTTGTCGCGCGCATGGTCGAGCCGCCATCGGCATGCGACCATCCCGACCTGACCCAGACACCAACGCCACACCCATGACGACCGAAAGAATGACGATGGCCCAGGCGCTGGTGCGCCACCTGGCCGCGCTGCGCATCGAATTGCCCGACGGCAGCCTGCAACCCTATTGCGCCGGCATGTTCGCCATCTTTGGCCATGGCAATGTCGCCGGACTGGGTGAAGCCTTGTGGGCCGAGCGCGAGCACCTGCCGACCTGGCGCGCCCACAACGAACAGGCCATGGCCCATGCGGCCATCGCCTACGCCAAGGCCGCATTCCGCCAGCGCATGATGGCGGTCACGACCTCGATCGGACCCGGCGCCACCAATTTGCTGACCGCCGCGGCACTGGCGCATGTGAACCGGCTGCCGCTGCTGATGCTGCCTGGGGACAGCTTCGCATCGCGCGCGCCCGACCCGGTGTTGCAGCAGCTCGAGGACCCTGGTCACGGCGACGTCAGCGTCAACGATGCGTTCCGGCCGTTGACACGGTTCTTCGACCGCATCAGCCGTCCCGAGCAAATACTGCGCGCTTTGCCCCACGCGATCGCCGTGATGCTAGACCCAGCCAGTTGCGGCCCGGTCTGCCTGGCCCTGCCCCAGGACGTGCAGACGCAGGCCTTCGACTGCCCGACGCATTTCCTGCAGCCAGCGCCACTGCGCATCCGACGCCCGGGCGCCGACGCGCGGGAGCTGCACGACGCGCTGACGCTGGTCCGCAATGCCGGTAAACCCCTGATCATTGCCGGTGGCGGCGTGTTGTACAGCCAGGCCTGGGAGGAGCTGGGGCGATTCGCGTCGGCGCATGGCGTGCCGGTGGCGGAAACCCAGGCCGGCAAGGGAAGCCTGCGCTGGGACCACCCGTTGAACCTGGGCGCGATCGGTGTCACTGGTTCTCCCGCCGCCAACGCCATGGCCCGCGAGGCGGATCTGATCATCGCCATCGGCACCCGGCTGCAGGACTTCACCACCGGATCCCATAGCCTGTTCTCCGGCAAGCCGGTATTGGGCATCAACGTCTCGGTGCTCGATGCACGCAAATGCCGGGGCACCACACTGGTGGCCGATGCCCGCGAGGCCTTGTCCGCACTCGACGCAGCGCTGGGCCCATGGACGAGCGACGCCCATTGGCAGTCCAGCGCAAGCCAACGCGCTGCCGCCTGGGTGCATCGCGTCGACCAGCTGACCGACGCCGATGCAACGCCCGCCGGCGTATTGCCCTATGACGCCGACGTGATCGGCGCGGTACGCGGCTCCTGCGCCGACAGCGCGGTGTCGGACGTGGTGGTCTGTGCAGCCGGCACCTTGCCGGCGGAACTGCACAAGTTGTGGCGCGCCGGCGCGCCGGGCAACTACCACGTCGAATACGGTTATTCCTGCATGGGATACGAGATCGCCGGCGGACTGGGCGTGAAGATGGCGCGTCCGCAACAGGAGGTGATCGTCATGGTGGGTGATGGCTCCTACCTGATGATGAACTCCGAGATCGCAACCTCGGTCATGCTCGGGCTCAAGCTCATCATTGTGGTGCTGGACAACCGCGGCTTCGGCTGCATCCAGCGCCTGCAGACCGCTACGGGCGGCGCGACATTCAACAACATGCTGCAGGACTGCGCAGTGCCGGACAGCGCCGGGGCACAGATCGATTTTGCCCAGCACGCACGCAGCCTGGGTGCCGACGCCGTGCTGGCCGCCAACCTGGACGAACTGCGGACAGCGATGGTGGCAGCACGCGCGGCGTCCAAGACCCAGGTCATCGTCATCAACACCACCCACACCCGCACCACCGACGACGGCGGCTGCTGGTGGGACGTGGCCATACCCGAAGTTTCGCAGCGCACGCAAGTCGTGGCCGCCCGCGAAGCCTACGACAGCGCCAAAAAGGACCTACCGACATGACCTGGAATGTGCGAATCGGCATCAACCCGATCAGCTGGATGAATGACGACCTGCCCGAACTGGGTGGTGAGACGCCACTGGAGACCGCCTTGTCCGAAGGCAGGCAGATCGGCTACGCCGGTTTCGAACTCGGCAACAAATTTCCGAAAACCGGTGTGGCGCTCAAGGCCAAGCTGGCGCAATACGATCTGGCTTGCATCTCGGGCTGGTACAGCGGTTTTCTGGCCGAAGACAGTGTCGCGGCCGAGATCGCGCGCTGTCACGACCACATGGCCAAGCTGCAGTTCAATGGTGCGCGCGTCGTGGTCTACGGCGAGTGTGCCGGCACGGTACAAGGCCAGATCGACACGCCACTGGCGCATCGACCGCGCTTCAATGACCTGGCGCAATGGCAGGCCTATGGCGAGCGACTCAATGCGTTCGGCGCCCACCTGCAACAGACCTATGGCATCGTGCTCGCCTACCACCACCACATGGGCGCCTATGTCGAATCGCCGCAGGACATCGACCAGCTGATGGCTGTGACCGATCCACGCAACGTGGGTCTGCTGTTCGACACCGGCCATGCCTGGTTTGGCGGCGTGGGCGATCCGGTGGCGCTGCTGCGCAAACACATCAACCGGGTGGTACATGTGCATTGCAAGGACGTACGCGCCGACGTCGTGGCCCAGGCCCGCAATGACGGCTGGAGTTTTCTCACCGGCGTGTTGTACGGAACCTTCACGGTGCCAGGCGATGGCGCGATTGACTTCGACGCTGTGCTGTCGGCTCTGCATGGGGCGGGCTACGAGGGCTGGCTGGTCGTCGAGGCCGAGCAGGACCCCGCGGTGGCGCCGAGCTATGCCTACGCCGACAAAGGATTCAAGACCTTGCGCGCCATCGTCGAGCGGCTCGACCAGCCGACGCAGGAGGTTTGAGATGGTCAGTCGATTGCAGGTCAAGGCCGCCCGCACAGGGCGCGAAATTGTCAACGTCACGCCGCAAAGCGCCGGCTGGAAGCACGTCGGTTTCCGAGCCATCCGGCTTGAGACGGGCGAATCAGAGCACATCGATACCGGCGCACGCGAGCTATGTCTGGTGGTCCTGAGCGGCCGCGTCGATGTGAGCATCGGCACGCAGACATGGTCCGCTCTGGGCACGCGCGACAGCGTGTTCGACGATTGCGCGCCCGCCGCCATTTATGTACCGCCCAACCATGTGGTGACGCTGCGTGCGGTGCGCGATTGCGAGCTGGGCCTGTGCACCGCGCCGTGCGACGCGCTGCCGCGTGCCGTGCGTCTGCTCGATCCGGCGCAGATGAAACGCAGCGTACGGGGCAAGGGCAGCAATACCCGCCACGTCTGCGACATTCTTCCCCACGACGACCCCACGGCCGCTCATCTGCTGGTGGTCGAGGTGCTGACGCCGGCCGGCCATTCGTCCAGCTACCCGCCACACAAACACGATGCCGAAACGCCACCGCTGGAAACCCTGCTGGAAGAGACCTACTACCACCGGCTCAATCCACCCCAGGGATTTGCGTTCCAGCGCATTTACACCGACGACCGCGACATTGACGAGGCCTGCGCGGTGGAAGACCATGACGTGGTGATGGTGCCGCGGGGTTACCACCCGGTCGTGGCGCCCCATGGCTACGACCTGTATTACCTCAATGTGATGGCCGGCCCGAATCGCCTTTGGGTGTTCCGCAACGACCCGGCCCACGAATGGATGCTGAAAGGAAAGAACCCATGACCGAACTGATGACCGCCATTGAAGCAATCGTGCGTGCCGCGGGCAACCGCATGCGCACGGCATTCACCGCGACCGACAAACCCGCCTACTCGCTCAAGGGTCGGCAGGACTACCTGACTGCCACCGATGGCGCGATCGAACAGTTCGTGCGCGAGCAAATCGAGGCGCGCTTTCCCGGCGACGCGGTACTGGGCGAAGAAGGCGGCGGATCGGTTGACGGCGCGCGCCTGTGGATCGTCGATCCCATCGATGGCACGGCCAACTTCGCGCGCCAGATTCCGCATTACTGCATCTCGCTCGGGCTTATCGTGGGCGGCAAACTCGAAGCCGGCGCACTGTACGAACCCAACCACGACGAGCTGTTCATTGCCCAGGTCGGTCAAGGTGCCTGGCTCAACGGCGAGCGCATGCGGGTCAGCGAAGTGCAGGACCTCAACGCCAGCACAGTGGAAGTCGGCTGGTCCACGCGCATTCCGGTGCAGACCTATCTGGACATGGTCGGGCGTGCTGCACATGCCGGCTGCTCGGTGCGTCGCGCCGGCTCCGGCGCGCTCGGCCTGGCCTATGTCGCCGCCGGACGGATCGAAGCCTATGCGGAAGACCATATCAATTCATGGGATGTTGCCGGTGCCTTGTTGCTGATCACCGAAGCCGGCGGCCGGGTCAGCAACTTCTGGGCACCGGGCGCCATCGAGAACGGCAATCAGATTCTGGCCAGCAATGCCGCGCTGGCCAGCCACATGCAGGAGCTGTTCGGCATCCCGCTCGTCTGAGATGTCAGTCGCGTAACAACACCACGTCGCCGACACCGAACCCCAACGCCACCGAGCTGCCGGAGGCGATCGGGTTGTCGGTGTCCGAAGAGGTGACGAACAACTCGCCCAAAGCGGTCAACACGATGTATTCCATCTGCTCGCCGACGTAGGTCGCCTTCTGCACCGTGGCCTCCAGGGTGTTGGCACTGCCCGCCACCTGCAACGAGACACGGTTCGGCCGCACCGCCACATGGCGTTGCGACGCCGTGCCCTCGCAACTATTGGTCTGCAGGCTGAGGCCGCCGAGCTTGACCATGGCAGGTTTGCCGGCGCTGCCACCTGACACCCATTCGCACGGCAGCACATTGGCCTCGCCAATGAAGTCGGCCACGAAGCGGGTCTGCGGCAGATCGTGCAATTCGCGCGGCGTGCCGGTCTGCGCAATCACCGCGTTGTTCATCACGACGATGGTGTCGGACACCGCCAAGGCCTCCTCCTGGTCGTGGGTCACGTAGACCACGGTCAGGCCCAGGGTTTGCTGCAGGTCGCGAATTTCCTGGCGCACGTAGCGGCGCAGCTTGGCGTCCAAATTTGACAAGGGCTCGTCGAACAGCAAGACCCGCGGCTCGAGCACGATGGCGCGCGCCACTGCAACCCGCTGCTGCTGACCGCCCGAGAGTTCGTTCGGATACCGCGCAGCGAGCTTGTCCAGGCCGAGCTGCTTGAGCACGTCGTTCGCCTTGGGGACAATGACGTCCTTGGCAAAGCCCGACATCTTCAGCCCGTAACTGACGTTTTCCATCACCGTCATGTGCGGAAACAAGGCATACGACTGGAACACCATCGACACATCGCGTGCCGTGGCCGGCAGCCTGGTGACGTCATCGTCGCCGATCAGGATGCGTCCGCTGGTGGCCATCTCCAGCCCGGCGATCATGCGCAGCGTCGTGGTCTTGCCGCAACCGGAGGGGCCGAGCAGCGTCACCAGCTTGCCCGCCGGAAAATCCAGTGAAACCTGGTCCACCGCCGCCACGGCGCTGGTGCCGTAGCGTTTGGTGACCTTGTCGAAAACAACCCGGGCCGGCCCCTTGCCGGATGCGGTAGTGGTGCTGCTGGTGTTCATGCGCCTCCTGCAATCATCGATGGTCCTTGCTGGCCGTCGCGCCGGCCCAGTTTGCGCTGACCGACCAGCCACTGGAAGATTCCGATGGCCACCAGCATGACGACGATCAGCACCGTGGAGTACGCAATCGCCACGCCGTATTCATTGTTTTCGACCCGCCCGATGATGTAGCTGGTCGCCATGTCATGCCGTGCGCTGACCAGGAAGATCACCGCGCTGATCGCTGTCATGCTGCGCACAAAGCTGTAGACCAGTGCCGACAGGATGGCCGGTCGGATCAGCGGCAGCGTGATACGCGTGAATGTGGTCCATGAGTTGGCACCCAGCGTGAGCGAGGCCTCGTCCAGGCTCTTGTCGATCTGCGACAACGATGCGATGCCTGACCGTACCCCCACCGGCATATTGCGAAACACGAAGCAGATCACCAGGATCGCCGCGGTACCGGTGAGTTCGATCGGCGGCACGTTGAACGCAATGATGTAACTCACGCCGATCACCGTGCCGGGAATCGCGAAGCTGAGCATGGTGCCGAACTCGAAGGCCTTCTTGCCGCGGAACTCCTGCCGGGTCAGCAGCCACGCGGTGATCAGACCCACGGCGGCGGTCAGCGGCGCAGAGATGGTGGCGATCTGGATCGTGGTCCAGAAGCTGTTCCAGGCCGAACCTTCCCAGCGAATGCCGAACTCGCCGTAGGCGATCTTGAATGCATGCACATAGTGCTTGACGGTCAGCGTATGGTCCAGGCCCCAGAGATGCACAAAACTTCCGTAGACGATCATCAGATACACGACCACGGTGAAAAAGCCCCAAAACGCGGTGATGCCGATGATCGGCCATGCGATACGTCGTGGCAGCGGCGGATGCATGCCGCCATCGCCCTTGCCGCTGACCGAGGTGTACGAGCGCCGACCCAGCCAGCGCTGCTGCAGATAGAACGCGCCGATGGTGTAGAGCAGCAGGATGATGGCCAGCACGGCTGCCTGGCTCTGGTCGTTCTGAGAACCGACGACGGCAAAAAAGATCTCGGTCGAGAGCACATTGAAATTGCCGCCCAGCACCAGCGGGTTGCCGAAGTCGGCCATGCTTTCGATGAAGCCGAGCAGGAAGGCATTGGCCAGCCCCGGACGCATCAACGGCCAGGTGACGGATTTGAAGGTCTCCCATCGATTGGCGCGCAAGGTCTGTGCGGCCTCCTCCAGCGACGGGCTGATCGCCTCGACGACACCAATCAGCACCAGAAACGCGATCGGGGTGAACGACAGCAGTTGGGCGATCAATACGCCGGTGAAGCCATAAACCCATCGTGTCGGCTCCAACCCGAACTGGGTGGCGACAAACTGCGTCACATTGCCCGACAAGCCGAACAACAGGATGATCGACAGGCCGATCACGAACGGGGGCGTGATGATCGGCAGCAACGACAGGGACTTGAAGGCCGACCGGAAACGCACGCCGGTGCGCGTGAGCACCAGTGCAAATGCCAGGCCCAGCAAAGTGGTCAAAACCCCGACTGTGATGGCCAGCATCAGCGAATTCCAGGCTACGCCGCAGGTCGTACTGGAATAGAAGCACGCCGTGCGCCAGATCTTGGGATCGCCTACACGATCGAAAAAAGGCGCCAGCGACCAGCCGAGCTCCCGATCGTGGAAGGGCAGCGCCAGCATCTGCAGCACCGGAAAACCGATGAACAGCAGGGTCAGCGCAATCACCAGGCCCAGTGATCCCGCAACAAACGAGTCGCCTGAGACGAGACCACGCAGCGCCAATCCACGCGTGAGCAGGAACAGAAAACCGGCGCCCGCAACCAGGGCGCCATAACCCATGCCGAACTGGCGCTGTTCGGTTTCGCCAAAGAGCTGCGCCAGTGCGGGCAGGTTCCAGCCCCGCAGACCAAACAGGAAGCCTTGCGCCAGCATATAGCCGATGCCAGCCAGGCCCACCGCGGTCAGCAACCGGGCCTGCACCGCCTGCGGATATCCCCGCAGGCCCGCCAGCAGGGCGACCAGCCCCAGTGCACCGACCGGCAGCAGCCACAGGTTACGCCCTTGCAGCCAGAGGAATAACGCGGGGGCCGCGTCGCTGGACAGCGGATATCCACCGAGCCAGCTGGTGCCCCAGAAACCGTCCTGGACCGCGTACCAGGGCAGGATTGCGACACCCAGCAGCACGCACAGCGCGAGGCCGGCGGCCTGGAGATCCAGGCGTTTAGTCTGCACGAAAACTACGCTAACAAGCCGTCACCTCTGCTGCGCTCAGCGCGGCAGTGAACCGATTTCGTCGTCCCACTTCTTGAGCAGGCGCTTGCGCTCGGCCGACGAGCCGTACTTGACGAAGTCGTAGTTGATCAGCTTGATTTTCTTCAGGTCCGGCGCCTTGGGCGAGGTCTTGGCCGCCTTGTTGGACGGCACCTGGAACGACTTGACGTCTTGCGCCATGCTCTGGAACTCGGCGCTGAGCGCAAAGTCGTAGAACTTCTTGGCGTTGTCCAGGTTGCGCGAACCCTGCACGATGCTCATCGAGCCGATCTCGTAGCCGGTGCCCTCGCACGGAATGACCGTCTTGATCGGGAAGCCGGCTTCGGCCACCGCCACGGCGTCATGCGCAAACACAATGCCGATGACGGTCTCGCCCGCGCCCGCAGCCTTGATCGGCGCAGAGCCCGATTTCGTGTACTGGTTGACGTTGGCATTCATGGTCTTCAGAAATTCGAATGCCTCGTCTTCGCCGAACAACTGCACCAGTGTGGCCAGCAAGGTGTACGCCGTTCCCGACGAATTCGGGTTGGCGACCTGGATCTTGCCCTTGTAGACCGGTTTGATCAGGTCCTTCCAGCACTTGGGTTCGGGCAAGCCCTGCTTCTTGAGCAGCTCGGTGTTGAAGCCGTAGCCCAGCGCACCCGAATAGATTCCGACGGTACGCACCTTCGAGGCGACCGCCTGGCTGTTGGCCCAATCTTGCAACTGGGTCCGCGCTGGCGACGCATAGGCCTGCGTCAGACCCTCTTCGGCCGCTTGCAGGTGCGGGTCTCCGGTGCCACCCCACCAGACATCGCCCTTGGGGTTGGCCGACTCGGCCTTGATCTGGGCATAGGTCTCACCCGAGCTTTTGCGCGTCATGTCGACGGCAATGCCGGTCTTTTTCTCGAATTCGATCTTGGCCTGCTGACACCAGGCGGCGTCGGAACTGCAGTAAAGGGTCAGGCGGCCCTGCGCGAATACAGGAATGGCCGACAGGCCCAACAACAAGGTCAACAGACCGGAAACGGTGGTACGACGCATGGCAAATCTCCTGGTAGGTCTTGTCACTGCGGCTGGCGCAGGACTATTTCATTTACCGCACCACGATATGCAAGCGCGCGGCAATGGTCAATGCGTGTAAACGCGCAGAAAACCCATAGAAAACGCCTGTGCACCGCCCGCAATGGCCTTCCAACGCACCGTCAGGTCGCCGCCTTCGTCGCCGCGATCAGGTCGTTCAGTTTGGTTTTGGCAGCGCCGGACTCGATGGCGGCCTGCGCCTTGGCGATACCGGCCTCAATCGATTCCGTCACGTTGGCGGCGTACAAGGCTGCACCGGCATTGAGGATGACAATGTCGCGCGGTGCGCCTGGCTGGTTGTCGAGCACGCCCAGCAGCATGGCTTTGGATTCCTCGGCGGTCTCGACCCTGAGCGCGCGGTTGCTGGCCATGACCATGCCGAAGTCCTCCGGATGGATCTCGTATTCGGTGATCTCGCCATTGCGCAGTTCGCCCACCATGGTCGCTGCGCCCAGGCTCACCTCGTCCATGCCGTCGCGGCCGTATACCACCACGGCGTGTTCGGCGCCCAGTCGCTGCAAGGCACGCACCTGGATGCCCACCAGGTCAGAGTGGAACACGCCCATCAGGATGTTGGGCGCGCTCGCCGGATTGGTTAGCGGGCCGAGTAGATTGAAGATGGTGCGCACCCCCAGTTCCTTGCGCACCGGCGCCACATTTTTCATCGCCGGATGGTGGTTGGGCGCGAACATGAATCCCACGCCCACGGTTTCGATGCAATGCGCAATCGCCTCGGGCGACAGGTTGATGTTCACGCCCAGCGCCTCCATCACGTCGGCGCTGCCGCTTTTGCTGCTGACACTGCGCCCGCCATGTTTACTGACCTTGGCACCGGCAGCGGCCGCGACAAACATGGAACAGGTCGAAATGTTGAAGGTATGCGAGCCATCTCCGCCGGTGCCCACAATGTCCACCAGATGGGTGCTGTCCTTGACATGCACCTTGGTCGAGAACTCGCGCATCACCTGGGCCGCGGCGGTGATCTCGCCGATGGTCTCCTTCTTGACGCGCAGGCCGGTGATCAGTGCCGCCATCATCACCGGCGACATGTCGCCACTCATGATCTGGCGCACGATGTGCAGCATTTCGTCGTGGAAAATCTCGCGATGGTCGATGGTGCGCACCAGGGCTTCCTGCGGGCTGATCTTGATCGTATTCTGGGGCATGGTCATGTCTCCTTAGGTCGAGCTTGCAATCTGTTCCGCCGTCGCCAGGCGGATTCCGAAGTAGAGAAAAAGCGCGCCCGCCAGACGATCCAGCCAGGCCAGAGAACCGCTTAGCCGCTGCAGTCGCGTGGCCAACCAGGCCGCGCCCAGGCCCCAGGCCAAGTTCACCGGCAAGGCGTTGATACTGAAGATCAGGCCCAGCAACAGGAAGGTCCATGTCTTGTGGGCCGCGCCGTGGGCGATGAACTGCGGCACGAAGGCCAGAAAGAACAGCGCCACCTTGGGGTTGAGCGCATTGGTCCAGAAGCCCTGGGTGAATACCTGGCGCAGCGGCATGACGCCCGCCACCGCCGGCCGCTCCCGACCCAACTCCGCCAGCGAGCCGGGGCCCGCGCCGCGCGAGATCAGCATGCCCAACCCCATGTAGACGAGGTAGGCGGCACCCAGCCACTTGAGAACGGTGAAGGTGGTCGCCGACGCAGCAATCAGCGCCCCCAGCCCGACCGCGGCCGCGACGACATGGACAAAGACACCGGCGCCAATTCCCAGTGCCGCAACCATGCCGGCGCGCTGGCCAGCGCGCATGCCGTGGCGCACGATGTACAGCACGTCGGGCCCCGGCGTCAGGTTCAGCAGCAGGCCGGCAACAATGAATAGGCCCAGTTGGTCGATGCCGTCGAACATGGTGATGAATGCTCCTGCGCGCGTCGGGCGTCGGGATCGCGATGCCGCTTCAGGTTGCGAAAAATTCGCGTGCCGTGGCGATGGCGTGATCGACACCGGCGGCGTCGACATCCAGGTGGGTCACGAAGCGCAGGCGGTACAGCCCCGACGCCAGCACGCCGTGGTCGTGCAGATACGCCATGAAGTCCTGCGCACGGGCACGCGCATCCCCCAGCAGATCGACAAACACGATGTTCGTGTGCGGCGCCTCGACCTGCACGCCGTCGATTCCCTGCAAGCCCTCCGCCAGCCGCTGTGCCAGCACATGGTCCTGCGCCAGCCGGTCCACATGGTGGTCCAGCGCATAGGTGCCGGCGGCGGCCAGCACACCGGCCTGGCGCATGCCGCCACCGGCCATCTTGCGGATGCGCGTGGCGCGTTGCACCAGCGCGCGGCTGCCGCACAACACCGAGCCGACCGGGGCGCCCAGGCCCTTGCTCAGGCATACCGACACGCTGTCAAAACATTGGGCGATCCGCCGCGCCTCGGCCAACGGGGCCGCACCGGTCTGCGCCGCCTGCGCCACAGCGGCGTTGAACAGCCTGGCACCATCGAGATGGCGGGCCAGCCCCTTGGACACGGCCAGCGCACCGGCCTGCTCCAGGTATTGGAATGGCAACACCTTCCCCCCCCAGGTGTTCTCCAGTGCCAGCAGCCGGGTAACCGGGTAGTGGACATCGTCGGGCTTGATCGCCGCCTCGATGTCGGCCAGCGCCAGCGTCCCGTCGCTCTGGTGCGCCAAGGGCTGCGGCTGCACGCTGCCGAACACTGCCGCGCCACCCCCTTCCCAGCGGTAGGCATGCGCCATCTGCCCGACAAGGTATTCATCGCCCCGCTGACAGTGCGCCAGGATGGCGCACAGGTTGCTCTGCGTACCGGTGGCCATGAACAGTGCCGCCTCGAAACCGAGCATCGCCGCCAGCTGCTCCTGCAAGGCATTGACGCTCGGATCCTCGCCATAGACATCGTCACCGAGCGGGGCGGCCATCATGGCGGCACGCATCGCCGGCGTGGGCTGGGTCACGGTGTCGCTGCGCAAGTCAACAGTCATGGTGCATCTCCATCAGATGTTGGGTTGGCAAAAAGAATGCGCCAGCCACGGTAGGGATTTTGCGCAACGGCGTGCGCCCCGGTCACGACAAGAAGTTCTTCAGCATGGCATGACCATGCTCGGTCAGGATCGACTCCGGATGGAACTGTACGCCCTCGAGCCGCAGCGCCGGCGGCAAGCCGGTATGGCGCACGCCCATGATTTCACCGTCATCGGTCCAGGCCGTCACTTCCAGCTCGGCTGGACAAGTCGCGCGCTCGATGGCCAGCGAATGGTAGCGATTCACGGTGAATTGCTCCGGCAGCCCGGCGAACACGCCCGATCCCGTGGTGTGAATGACCGCGGTCTTGCCATGCATCAATTGCTGCGAGCGCACGATCTTGCCGCCCAGCGCCGCGCCAATGCTCTGGTGCCCGAGGCAGACGCCCAATATCGGCAGCTTGCCCATGAAATGGCGAATCGCCTCGACCGAGATGCCGGCCTCGGCGGGCGAACACGGGCCGGGCGATATCACCAGTCGGTCGGGTGCGCGTTCGGCGATGCCGGCCACGGTGATTTCGTCATTGCGAAACACCTCGACCTCGGCACCGAGCTCGCCGAAATACTGGACGATGTTGTAGGTGAAACTGTCGTAGTTGTCGACCATCAAAATCTTGATCATATGGCCCCCACGCTTGTCACTTCCCCGGCGCCGGTGGACACCGGCGACGCAAGTACTGCGCTGTACGGACCGACGACAGAGTCGACGGCTCTTCGCCCTGTCCCGTCCTGCGCAGGCAGGACGTGAGCCGCAGGGCTCAGCCCCGAGGGGGCCAATTTCCCTTGGGGCGGCCCGGCGGGAAATTGCTTATCGATGTCGTTCATTCCAGCCCCTCCTCGACCAGCTCGGCCGCGCGCAACAGGGCCCGTGCCTTGGCTTCGGTCTCCTGCCATTCGAGCTCGGGCACCGAATCGGCGACCACCCCGGCGGCGGCCTGCACATACAGGTTGCCGTCCTTGATGATGCCGGTGCGGATGGCGATGGCCACGTCCATGTCGCCGGCATAACTCAGGTAGCCGCAGGCACCACCGTAGAGTCCGCGCTTGTTCGGCTCGAGTAGGTCGATCACCTCCATCGCATGCACCTTGGGGGCGCCGGTCAGCGTGCCGGCGGGGAAGGTGGCGCGCAACACGTCCATGCTGGTCATGCCGTCGTTCAGAATGCCTTCGACGTTGCTGACGATATGCATGACGTGGCTGTAGCGCTCCACGGCGAAGGCCTCAGTCACCTTGACGCTGCCGATCTTGGCGATACGACCGATGTCGTTGCGCGCCAGATCGATCAGCATCACATGCTCGGCCCGTTCCTTCGGATCGTTCACCAGTTCGATCTCGATCGCCTTGTCGCGCTCGGGCGTGGTGCCGCGCGGCCGGGTGCCGGCCAGCGGACGGATCGTGACCTTTTGCCCCTGGTCGGTGTTCTCCTGGCGCACCAGGATCTCCGGGCTGGCACCCACCACATGGAAATCACCAAAGTGGTAGTAGTACATGTACGGGCTCGGATTGAGCGAACGCAGTGCACGGTAAAGCGACAGCGGCGACTCGGTGTAGCGCTTCTTGATGCGCTGCCCGACCTGCACCTGCATGAAGTCACCCGCCTCGATCATGCCCTTGGCTGTGTCCACCGCGCGCAGATAGTCGGCCTTGGCAAACTCGCGCTCGGCCGGATACGACTGCGTGGCCTTGACCACCGGCGCACTGACCGAATACTTGAGCTGGTCCTTGAGGCCGCGCAGCCGGCGCTTGGCATGGCTGTAGGCCTCGCTTTGACCCGGATCGGCATATACGATCAGGTATAACTTGCCCGACAGGTTGTCAATGACGGCCAGTTCCTCGCATTGCAACAACAGGATGTCGGGGCAGCCCAGCGTGTCGGTGGGGCAGGATGCTGCGAGCTTTTTCTCGATATGGCGCACGGTGTCGTAACCGAAATACCCGGCCAGGCCACCGCAGAAGCGGGGCAATCCCGGACGCAGCGCCACCTTGAACCGCTTCTGGTAGTCAGCGATGAAATCGAGCGGATTGCCGGCGCCGGTCTCGATCACGACGCCGTCGGTCACCACCTCGGTCTTGGCGTCGGCGCCAAATCCGGTGGCACGCAAAAAGGTGCGCGCCGGCAGACCGATGAAAC